>Ga0172382_10005848_pt1 | contig 18142 bp, 17 predicted proteins | sample Leawel138RmetaG_FD_122245 | JGI IMG/M metagenome (GOLD analysis project Ga0172382, IMG submission 122245) | Leachate microbial communities from a municipal landfill in Southern Ontario, Canada - Leachate well 138R metaG | ecosystem: Engineered > Solid waste > Landfill > Unclassified | place...
CGTTGTTCAGGGGCCTGGTCTTTCAATAATCCTATGATCATAGCAACGTTAAGTTTTGCGTTTCAGGTTAAGATAACAGATAACTTGCTAAAGTGTTTTGATCGCACCGCGAAGAAGATATCTTTGCAGTCTCAATTCTAAATATTCGATTATGCAAACTTGGTTTGAGGTCAAAGTGAAATATGTGAAGGTTGATCCGGACGGCCGTGAGCGAAAGGTGAGTGAGTCTTACCTGGTCGACGCCGTGTCGTTCACCGATGCCGAAACACGGATCATTCAGCAGATGCAACAGCTCATTCGCGGTGAGTTTCAGGTTGACAACATTAAGAAATCAAATATCATCGAGATCTTTCCTGCCGAGCAGGGTGAGTTTTGGTACAAGGCGCGGATAGCCATTGTGACCATTGACGAAAAAGCCGGCAAAGAGAAAAAGGTCAACAATTATTTTCTGGTTGCTGCCGACGATTTCAAAGAGGCTTTCCGGCGGCTGGAGGAGGGACTTTCGTACATTTTGGTGCCCTATCAAACAACAGCCATGAGTCTGAGCAACATTGCAGACGTGTTCCCTTACTTTCAGGATGGGACGGTGAAACCCTTGCCGGAGAATCTGAAGCCGCTGTATGCTGTTCCGCCGGTCAGCGGGGAAGGAATCGTGCCTTCCGGTTATCAGGAGGGCGGTTTTCAGGAAGAGGAAGGGTCTTTTGACCCGGAGGAACAGGGCGATTAAGGAGGGTTGAAGGGGCCGGAAACAGCGAAGCACCCGGATCGGGACAGGGCGTCTAAAACCGTCGATCCGGATGTTTCGCCGCATTCGGCACGCATGTGTTTTTAAGGACAATCACGTCAGACTTTGTCGTAAATCGCCTCGGGAACAAAATGATCCAGGTTATGCATCACCCGGAAAAAGCTGAATTGATCGCGCAAAACCGGATCAAGCATATAATACGTTGACACCACGCGGCAGATATCTTTGATTTCGGAAAAGATTTCGTTAAAGACACGTTTCCCTTCGTCGCTCAGGTTCATTGACCCGTTAATCAGATCAAAGCAGGAAACATAGTCTTTCATTTCCTGGTAGTAGGTGTTTACCCGGTCGATTAAGGGAGCCGGTATGGTTCGGCTGACCAGTTTTTCCCGCATGGCCGGCGTCATGTTCTCGTAGAATGATTTTGTCAGATAATACAGGCTCCGGTAGTCTCCGTTTTTGGCTTCGCTGTAGAGGTCGTTGAATCCGAGTTCCTGAAAGACCCGTTTTTGAAAGGCCGGGTCGTCTCTGAATTCCACTTTGATCAGTTCGCGCAGGACGCTGATATTGATCACCGATGAAATCATGAGATCATGGATACACGGACGTTTTTTGGGATGTTTGCAAGAGGTTTCGAGCGGAAGGTATTTTTCCTTCGCAGTTTTGATCCGGGCTTCAAGTTGTTGTGCGTACTCAGGGGTCCAGTCTGTCCGAATCCTCGATAGCTCGAAAATATTCTCATAAAATGACTGGGCAATCTTCTGACTGGCGAGTATCGTGGCGTTTGCCAGTGAGCAATTTTTCTGTGTTTCCATACAAGCTGACTTTTGAATTATTAAACGGCACAATTGCGCAGAAAAGTTACAACAAATCAGCTTTCAAAAAAATGTTTAACAACCTAAATCAATTTTATCTTCAAGGAGATGGTTTTTTCTCAGTTAATCCGGCTTCCTCTTTTCCGTTCCACTTCGCGCAGCAGGATTTTCCGCATGCGGAATGTTTTCGGGGTGACTTCCAGGTATTCGTCGTGGTTGATGTATTCGAGCGCTTCTTCCAGGCTAAAGAGCAACGGCGGGGCCAGTCTTACTTTGTCGTCCGAACCGGACGCACGCATGTTGGTCAGTTTTTTTGACTGGGTAACATTAATGGTCAGGTCGTCGGCGCGGGTGCTTTCGCCCACCACCATACCCTCATAGACGTCTTCTCCCGGGGCAATGAAAAAGCGTCCCCGGTCCTGCAGTTTATTCAAAGCGTATGCAAACGCGATGCCTGGTTCTTTGGCAACGAGTGACCCGTTTTTGCGGCCTTCAATTTCCCCTTTCAACGGTTGGTATTCCACAAACCGGTGGGTCATCACGGCTTCGCCGGTCGTGGCCGTCAGCATGTTGGTGCGCAATCCGATGATCCCGCGCGACGGGATGAGAAATTCAAGGTGGATCCGGTCGCCCTTCCGTTCCATATTCTGCATTTCGCCTTTGCGCACCGTGACCATCTCCACCACCTTCCCGGAGAATTCGTCAGGAACATCGACGTGCATTTCTTCAATGGGTTCACACCTGATCCCGCCAATTTCCTTGAGAAGTACCTTGGGTTGTCCGACCTGTAATTCATATCCTTCGCGGCGCATGGTTTCGATGAGAATGGAAAGGTGCAGCACACCCCGGCCATAGACGGTGTACGAATCTGCCGTATCGCCCGGGATCACCCTCAGGGCAAGGTTTTTCTCGAGTTCCCGTTCCAGCCTTTCTTTCAGGTGGCGGGAGGTGACATATTTGCCTTCCCTTCCAAAGAAAGGAGAGTCGTTAATGGTGAACAACATGCTCATGGTTGGCTCGTCCACGGCAATGGGATCGAGGGGCTCCGGGTTTTCAGGATCGCAGATGGTATCGCCGATGTCAAAATTGTCGATGCCAACCAGCGCACAGATATCGCCGCTCTTCATGCGTTCGATCTTCTGACGCCCCAACCCTGTGAAGGTGTGCAATTCCTTGATCTTATTCTTTTTGACGGACCCGTCGCGCTTGACGAGGGCCACCTGCATCCCTTCCTTTAATTCTCCCCGGTGAATGCGGCCGATCGCGATCCGTCCCACGTACGATGAATAATCGAGCGAGGTGATCAGCATCTGGGGCGTTCCCTGTTGGTCGTGCGGGGCGGGGATATGTTCAAGGATCGTATCGAGCAGGGGGGTAATGGAGTCTGTTTTGACGCGGAGATCGCTGGTCATCCACCCCTCTTTGGCTGAACCGTAAATGGTTGGAAAGTTCAACTGGTCTTCTGTGGCATCCAGGCTGAACATGAGGTCAAAAACCTGCTCATGAACCTCCTCGGGACGGCAGTTTGGTTTGTCGACCTTGTTGATGACCACGATGGGCTTCAGCCCAAGCGCCAACGCCTTGGATAACACGAACCGGGTCTGGGGCATGGTGCCTTCAAACGCGTCGGCCAGAAGCAGCACGCCATCGGCCATGTTGAGGACGCGTTCCACCTCGCCCCCGAAGTCCGCGTGTCCCGGCGTGTCGATGATGTTAATTTTCACGCCGTTGTAGGTGACCGAAACGTTCTTGGCCAGAATGGTGATCCCCCGTTCGCGTTCCAGATCGTTGTTGTCGAGAATCAGTTCCTGCTTTTTCTCGTGTTCTTTCAGAATGTGGCAGTAGTAGATCATCTTATCGACCAGCGTCGTCTTTCCATGGTCAACATGCGCGATAATCGCTATATTCCTAATCTTTTGCATACGTTCTCTCCCCAATTGGACGCGCAAAGATAATTGTAATTTTTCAGCGTGTACTTTTTCTTTCGTATTCTTGACGGTAACTTAACAACCTGGATTGGAACACGCCCTCTGCCCTATGCCCTCTGCCCTATGCCCTCTGCCCTATGCCCTTTGCGCTATGCCCTTTGCGCTTTGCCCCATGCTGTTTCATTCGCCCTTCATCGCCCGGGACCGGGACTGTTCAGGGATGATGTCTTTTTCGTAATTCCCGGGCCAGGTCTTCGATCCGGTAACCCTTGCTGGTCAACAAGACGATCAGATGGTACAGCAGGTCAGCACCTTCATAAATGAAATTGTCATCGTCGCCGGCCATGGCGCCAATGATGGTTTCGACGGCTTCTTCGCCCACTTTCTGCGTGATCTTACGGACCCCTCCCCGGAAAAGGGACGTGGTGTAGGAACCTTCAGGCATTTCCTCTTTTCGTTTGTCGATAAAGTCCTGAAGGTGTTTCAGGAACTGCAGGTCGTCCGGACTGTTGGTTTCGTTCCAGCAGGTGTCGTTGCCGGTATGGCAAACGGGGCCGACAGGATTAACCTTGATCAATAAGGTGTCATTGTCACAATCGGACGCGATGGAAACCAAGTGGAGGAAGTTGCCGCTTTCTTCGCCTTTGGTCCACAGCCGCTTTTTGGTGCGGCTGTAGAAGGTTACCTTCCCCGTTTCTTTTGTTTTCTGCAAGGCTTCTTCATTCATGAAGCCAAGCATCAGTACCTTATTTGTGACGTGATCCTGGATGACAGCCGGGATCAGTCCGCCGAGTTTGTTAAAATCAAGTTGAGTCATATTCATTTTTTGAAATCTCTTCTATTTTTAAAGTTTCTCCTTGCCGCTTGTGGCTTGCAGCGTTTTACCGTACCGCGATATTTTTGCTTCGAAGATATGCTTTCAGATCGGGAATGGTGATTTCGCCATAATGGAAAATGCTGGCGGCCAGTCCGGCGTCAGCCTTTCCTTTTGTAAACACATCGACGAAGTGGTCCATGTTCCCGGCTCCGCCCGAGGCGATGATCGGGATTTTGAGCATGTCGGCCATTTTGGCCAACTCCTCGTTGGCAAAACCGTTTTTGGTCCCGTCGTGGTCCATCGAGGTGAACAGGATTTCTCCGGCGCCGCGTTCTTCGGCTTCTTTGGCCCAACTGAACAGTTCCTTGTCGGTCGCGATCCGCCCGCCATTGACAGTCACGGTCCATTTTCCGCCGTCGTTTTTGGCATCGATGGCCACCACGACGAACTGGCTCCCGAAATGGAGGGCCATGTCGTCAATCAGTTGGGGGTTTCGAACGACCGACGAGTTCATGCTGATTTTGTCGGCGCCTGCGTCGAGCAGTGCGGCGGCGTCGCTGAGTTCACTGATCCCGCCCCCGACCGTAAACGGCACGTTCAGCTCCCGGGCGATCCGGCGGACCAGATCGATAAAGGTTTTCCGGCCTTCGTGGGTGGCCGTGATGTCCAGGAAGACCAGCTCATCAGCGCCCTGTCCGGCATACACCGCACCCATCTCGACCGGATCGCCGATTGATTTGATATTCAAAAAGTTGATGCCTTTGACGGTCTGTCCGTCTTTGATATCCAGGCAGGGGATAATTCGTTTTGCAAGCATGTTGTCTTTTTTAAAATTTCAGGTTTATGATAAAATTAAGCCAATTCCAACGGCAATTCAGGGAAAACGATACCAGGGTGCCCAGTAAAAAGTATCGTTAACCTAAATTAGTTAATATTTTACTGATTTTGAAAACATTCAACCTCCTTCAACGTTATTTTTCCTTCATAAATGGCTTTGCCGACAATTACTCCCGGCACGTTAGCTTCGTTGAGCCTGACAATGTCGTTCATCGACGAAATGCCGCCGCTGGCAATCAATCCCAGGTTGGGGAACTTGTCCATGATCTCCCGGTAGAGATCCGTTGCTGGTCCTGAAAGCATACCATCGCGGGCGATGTCGGTCGAGATCACTTTTTGGATTCCCTCGTCCACATAATTTTCTATAAAATCCAGGATAGGGAGTTCCGATACTTCCTGCCAGCCGCTGACGGCGATCTTTTTGTCTTTTGCATCAGCCCCCAGGATGATTTTCGACGGTCCGTATTTTCCAAGCCAGCGAATGAATGTTTCCCTGTCCTTAACGGCAATGCTTCCGCCGGTGACCATTTGTGCACCGCATTCAAAGGCGATACGCAGGTCATCATCCGCTTTTAGTCCGCCGCCAAAGTCGATGATCAGACTGGTTTTGGAAGCGATTGTTTCCAGGACCTTTTGATTGACGATGTGTTTCGCTTTCGCGCCATCCAGATCGACCAGGTGAAGCCTTGTGATGCCGGCATCTTCAAACATTTTGGCCACCTCGAGTGGGTTTTCATTGTAGATGGTCTTTTGACTGTAATCGCCTTGCGACAGCCGGACACATTTGGCGTCGATGAGGTCGATGGCGGGGATAATTGTAATCATTACTTCTCAATCTTTAAAAAGTTTTCCAGGATCTTCGCTCCGACTGTTCCGCTTTTTTCGGGGTGGAACTGGGTGGCATAAAAGTTATCCCTTTGAAGTCCGGCGCTAAAGGGAATGATGTAATCCGTGACGGCTGATGTCTGTTTTCCAACCGTCGCATAATAGGAATGGACAAAATAAACGTACTGCGCTTCGCGTGAAGGATCAAACAGATCACCCTTGAGGACGGATAGGGTGTTCCATCCCATGTGCGGGACCTTGGTCACATATTCCATCCCTGGTTCCGGGATGAAGCGCCTGACTTTTTCCTCAAAAATACCCAGGCAGGGGGTGTTTCCTTCTTCCGAATGGCTGCATAAGAGTTGCAGTCCCAGGCAAATACCCAGGACAGGTTGTGTTAAAGCTGGTATTATTCTGTCGAGACCCTCTTTCCTTAAATAGGCCATTGTCGTGCTTGCTTCGCCGACGCCCGGGAAGATCACTTTATCGGCTTTTCTGATCTTTTCCGGATCACCGGTGATCTCCGCCTGAACGCCGAGCCGGTACAAGGCATTTTTTACCGATTCAATATTTCCTGCATTGTATTTGATGATAACAATTTTCATGTATTAAATTTTTTTTTGGTCATCCGGTAGCAACAAGAAGGATTTTCCTTAATTTTACAGCACTTTTAACCGGCGCGTTCTTCTAACGGTCAGGAAACCTGTTTCTCAATCAGGTAATAGCAGTTCGATTCTGCTACGCGCTACTTTTCTTCAGATGCATTTTCAGACAGATTTTCAGATTTTCAGATACTCAGACAGTCAGAGAATCCGTTCTTCCGTTTCCGGTCTCCGTTTTTGCCCTCTGCGCTTAATTAAACACCACCGTTTTATTCCGGTAGACGAGCACTTTTCGCTGCAGGTGGTTGAAAACCGCATTGGAAAGCACGATTTTTTCCAGGTCACGCCCTTTCCGGATCAGGCTTTTCACGGTATCGACATGACTGCATCGAACCACGTCCTGCGTGATAATCGGTCCGGCATCCAGGTCGTAGGTCACGTAGTGGCTGGTCGCGCCAATCAGTTTCACTCCCCGTTCATACGCCGCGTGATAAGGTTTCGCGCCGGCGAAAGCGGGTAAAAAAGAATGATGAATATTGATGATCTTGTCCGGGTACCGTTTTACAAAATCGTTGGAGAGGATTTGCATGTACCGTGCCAGCACGATAAAATCGATCCGGTATTCTTTCAGCAGTGCCAATTCGGCCTGTTCCTGCTCCGTTTTGTTTGCCGGGGTGACCGGGAAATAGTGAAAGTCAATCCCAAACCGTTCAGCCACTGGTTTCATGTCTTCGTGATTGCCGATGATCAACGGAATTTCCACGTCCCACTCGCCCGCTGTATACCGTGAAAGGATATCAAAAAGACAATGCGACATGTTCGACACAAAGATCGTCATGCGTGGAATGTCTTTTGAAAAGTAGAGTTTCCATTCCATTTGCAGCCTGGTTGCGATCAGCGTTTCAAAATATTCGCCGATCTTGGACGGAGGGATTGAAAAATCTTCAAGTTCCCATTCCACACGCATGTAAAACACTTTTTGCGCACGGTCAACATACTGGTCGAGGTTAATGATATTCCCGTTGTTTTTATTCAGGAATTCAGTAACAGTTGCCAAGATACCCTGCCGGTCCGGACAGTGGATCAGCAAAATCGCGGTATTCTTTTTCTCGCGTAAAGGTTTTATACTTTTCATTTCATCGTGTTATTTTTACCGCAAAGAGCACAAAGTTTTTTTTCACGAAGAACACAAAGACTATAATATAACCCGTTTGATACCATCTTTTAAATATTTGACGTTGAAATTTACCAAAAGCCCTAATCTGCATTCAGATACCTTCAGGTAAGTTAAAATTTGAGCCAGATGGATATCCGTCAATGCTTCAATAGATTTAATTTCAATGATAAATTGATCTTCAACAAATAAATCAATGCGATAGCCTATATCTAGTTTAATTCCCTTATAAACCAGAGGAAGTGCTTTTTGTCTTTCAACATATAATCCTGTTCGTGTAAGTTCATACATCAGGCATTCTTCGTAGGCGTTTTCCAGCAAACCGGGTCCCAAATTTGAATGGACTTCAAATGCGCAATCCAGCATTGCTTTAAATATATCTTCTTTTCCTTTTTCCATCTTTGTGTTTCTTCGTGGTCTTTGTGGTATAACGGCTTATAATGTTCCTTTGGTTGACGGAAGTTCAAAGTTAAACACATCTTTTCTGATCGCCATTTTGATGGCCCGGGCCAGGGCTTTAAAGATACCTTCAATCTTGTGGTGTTCATTCTGTCCTTCCGCCTTGATGTTGATGTTTGCAAGAGACGTGTCTGCAAACGACTTAAAGAAGTGAAAGAACATCTCGCTGGGCATATCGCCTACCTTTTCGCGGTTAAAGACGGTATCCCAGACAAGCCACGGGCGACCGCCAAAGTCGATCACCACCTGGGCAAGACAGTCATCCATCGGCAGGCAATAGCCATACCGTTCGATTCCCCGTTTATCGCCCAGTGCCTGTTTAAAGGCCTCTCCGAGCGCCAGCGCGGTATCTTCAATGGTATGGTGTTCGTCCACCCGGAGGTCACCATCCACCCGGATGGTAAGGTCGACCCCTGCGTGCCTGGCGATCTGGTCCAGCATGTGGTCAAAGAATCCCAGTCCGGTGCGGATGTCTCCCTTGCCGGAGCCGTCCAGGTTCAGATCGATGCTGATCCGGGTTTCCCGGGTGTTCCGTTCGATACAGGCGGTGCGTTCAGGCGCAGCCACTTTGGCATAAATGTCATCCCAGTTTGAGGTGACCAGCACGCACGACTGACCGAGTCCCTGTTCTTCCATTTGGGGCACCAGTGAACCATCATTGAGAAGAATGCCTTTTGCACCCAGGTTTTTGGCGAGCCGGATGTCGGTGAGGCGGTCGCCAATGACGAAGCTGTTGCCCAAATCGTAGCTGCCGTCCAGGTATTTTCCCAGCAATGCGGTGTTGGGTTTCCGGGTTGGCGCATTTTGTTCCGGGAAAGTCCTGTCGAAAAGCATGTCACTGAAGACGATGCCTTCATTTTCAAATGCTTTGACCATTTTGTTCTGAGCCGGCCAAAAAGTGTCTTCAGGGTAGGCGGGTGTTCCCAGTCCATCCTGGTTGGAGACGATCACCAGTTCATAGCTCAGATTTTTTGAAATCAGATACAGATTGCGGAATACTCCCGGAACAAATTCAAGCTTCTCCAGCGAGTCAATCTGTTCGTCGGACGGCTCTGCAATCAGGGTCCCGTCCCTGTCGATGAATAGCACTTTTTTCATTTCCATTTTTATCGTTAATGTTTGGAAATTGAATATTGGAAATTCGATAGTGTTTATTTCAAAATTCAATCTTTTAATGCATTCAGCAAGATATCATTTTCTTCGGACGAGCCAATGGTAATCCTCAGACTTTCCGTGCAGAGGATCACTTTTGAGCGGTCGCGGACAATGATCCCGTTGTCGGCCAGGCGATGATAAATGTTCCGGGCATTTTGCATCTTGACGAGCAGAAAATTGGCGTCGGAAGGATAGATTGTTGTCACAAACGAAAATTTCGCCAGCGCTTTGGCCATTCTGGCGCGCTCGTTCATCAATAATGCCACCCACCCGTTTTTTTCGGGTTCCTGATCGAGGAGTTCCAGCGCCTTTTGCTGGGTCAGGATATTGATGTTGTACGGGTATTTGATCTTGTTGAAGGTCCGGATGACCTCCGGTTGTGCAAAAGCCATCCCCAGCCTGATCCCGGCCATTCCCCAGGCTTTTGAAAAGGTTTGGAGGATGATCAGGTTCGGGTGTTGTTCCAGTTCAGGAAGAAGGCTGGCGCCGGGCGAAAAGTCCGTATAGGCTTCGTCCAGGACCACCAGTCCCTGAAAATCGCGGATCAGTTTCAGGATTTCCGCTTTATTCATGAGGTTTCCTGTGGGGTTGTTGGGTGAACAGACAAAGACCAGTTTGGTGTGCGCGTCCGCGCTTTTCAGCAAAGCATCGGCCGAAAAACTAAAGTCCTGCGCGAGAGGCACCTTTCTGACCTCAATATTGTTGATGCCGGCGGCTACCTGGTACATGCCATAAGTGGGATCGATCGACACCATATTATCGATACCCGGTTCGCAGAATGCCCTGAAAACAAGATCGATCGGTTCATCGCTGCCGTTGCCGAGGAAAATCTGTCCCGGCGAACAATTTTTGATTTCAGCGATTTTTTTCTTGAGTTGGCGCTGTAACGGATCGGGATACCGGTTATAAGGCGCATTGAACGGATTCTCATTGGCATCCAGGAAGACCATCGCTTCACCCGAGTATTCATCACGCGCGGATGAATAAGGGCTCAGGTTTTTTATATTGTTTCGCAGGAGTGTCTGAATTGGTTTCATTCTTATGTGATTATGAAATGTCGAATGCTTCAGCTTTACGTATTTCTTGTTCGATGTTTTTTAAAAATTAAAGATATTCTCAGTTGTTTTAACGTTTTTTCAGTGTCTTCAACCTGATGCTCACTGCCTTTTCGTGGGCGTCGAGTTGTTCTGCTGCGGCCATTGTCCGGATCACAGGTCCCAGATTCCGGATCCCTTCTTCCGAAATTTCCTGGAAGGTGATCTTTTTCAGGAAGCTGTCAAGGTTTACGCCGCTGAATGAACGGGCCCAGCCGTTTGTAGGCAGGGTATGATTTGTTCCCGAAGCGTAGTCGCCGGCACTCTCAGGAGTATAGTTACCAAGGAAGACAGAACCGGCATTCACGATTTTCCCGGCCACCTCCGGGTAGTTCTTCATCGCGATGATCAGATGCTCCGGAGCATAGGCGTTGATCAGACCGATCATATCCTGTTCGTTGTCAAAAACAATGCTGACGCTGTGCTCCAGTGCTCTGGCTGCAATGTTTTTCCGGGAAAGCAATTCCAGTTGCCGGGACAGTTCGTTTTCCACCTGATCCACAAGTTCAGCGGTGTCAGTTACCAGCACAACCTGAGAATCAGGACCGTGTTCGGCCTGGGAAAGCAAATCAGAGGCCACGAACGCCGGGTTGGCAGATCCGTCGGCCATTACCGCTACTTCAGAAGGGCCTGCCGGCATGTCGATTGCCACGTCACGGATGCTGACCAGTTGTTTGGCTGCCATCACATACTGGTTCCCGGGGCCGAAGATTTTTTCCACTTTGGGAACCACACCTGCCCCGTAAGCCATCGCCCCGATGGCCTGAACACCACCAAGCTTGAATAGTTTTGTAATTCCGGTTGCTTTTGCCGCAAATAATATTGCGGGATCGACCTTTCCTTTCTTATCCGGAGGCGTACATAAAATAATTTCACTGCAGCCGGCAATTTTAGCAGGGATGCCCAGCATCAGCACCGTGGAAAACAACGGGGCAGATCCTCCGGGGATATATAGTCCTACTTTTTCGATCGGAACGGGCTTTTGCCAACAGGTTACCCCCGGTGTCGTTTCCAGTTGCCTCACTTCAGGCTTCTGCATTTCATGAAACTTTCTGATATTTTGGCCTGCCTTTTCGATGGCCTCCCGCAGGTCTGCATCAACCTGCCGGGCCGCTTCTTCAATTTCTTCCTGACTGACAGCAATTTTGCCAAGGCATATCCCGTCGAACAACTGGGTATACCTGCGGACTGCCGTTTCCCCCTCAGCTTGTATTTCACGCAGAATAGCCTGAACTTTGCCTGTAAGTTCGTTCATATTGATCACCGGGCGTTCCAGTATCCGGGTCCATTCTTCTTTTTCAGGGTTTATGTATCGTTTCATTTCTATGCAGTTTTAAATGTCGAATAAGGAACAAGAAATAAAAAATGTCGAACGAATACTTGCGAATTTCTTATTCGGTATTTGTTATTTACCTGATTTGTGTCTGTTCTTTCAATCGTTAATCGTTATCAGTTTCTGAGTTTGAATACTAACAGCTCATAGCTCACAACTTCCCGGCTAGAAAATCATCTTCTCGATGGGGATCACCAGGATGCCCTGCGCTCCCGCGAGCTTGAGCTTTCCGATGATTTCCCAGAAGTCATTTTCCGCGATCACCGAGTGGATGGAACTCCATCCTTCTTCTGCCAGCGGGGTCACCGTGGGGCTCTTCATTCCCGGAAGGATGGCCGATATCTCCCCGATTTTGTCGTTAGGGGCATTCAGCAGGATGTACTTTTTGCCTTCCGCCCGTTGCACGGATTCCATCCGGAAGATCAGCTCTTCCATCATGGCCTGCTTCGCAGCGCTCAGGTTGGGGCCGGCAATGAGCACGGCCTCCGACGGCGTGACCACTTCCACTTCTTTTAACCGGTTGCTGATCAAGGTTGAACCGGAGCTGACGATGTCGAAAATGGCGTCTGCCAACCCAATACCGGGGGCAATCTCGACCGATCCGGTGATGACATGAATCTCCGCTTTCAGGTGATTTTTGTCCAGGAAGTCCTGCAGGATGACCGGGTAAGAGGTGGCAATCTTTTTTCCGTTGAAATAGTCCAATCCGGTGTAGTTGTCCGATTTGGGGATGGCCAGTGAAAGCCTGCATTTGCTGAAACCCAGCCGTTTGGCGATCAGGACATGTTGTTTCTTTTCAAGCACTTCGTTTTCACCCACAATGCCAATGTCGGCCACGCCATCGGCCACGGTTTGCGGAATATCATCATCGCGCAGGAAAAGCGCTTCGAGCGGAAAATTCTTTGCCTGCGCGAGTAGTTCCCTCCCGTTCAGTGAAAACCGGATACCGGCTTCCCTGATCAGGGCCATCGAGTCTTCATACAAGCGTCCTTTGTTTTGAATCGCAATCTTCAGTTGTGTCATGTCTGTCAGATAATAAAGAAGGCTTACCTTGCGGGTAAGCCTTCTTTGGGTTCATATCTTTTAAACTAAACAAAAGAATTACAGCCTACCGTTCAATAGGTGATTCCGATGATGGCCGTAATGTCCTTGTCCGTTAATCATGTCCTGTTCATTTTATGGTGCAATATTAATGATAAAATAAACGGGAGCAAAAAAAATGCGGATAATTTGTGCCGGGATGTGTATTATTTAAAATGCTTTTAATTTTCCCGTCGGGGTTTGCAATCGATTGCATAATGCTTATATTTGGCTTCAAAATATCATAACGAAAGAAAGATGAAGAAGCCAATTTTAATCCTGACGATCATTTTAATCGGCGCCTCGCTGCACGCGGGGAACCGGCCTGACAAGAAATTATTTTCAAAAAAGTACATCAGGAGCGTCATGGAGACGGCTGCCTGTTGGCAGTTTGACCATCCGAAGCATGCGTTGTACGATTGGACAAACGGGGCTTTTTATGCGGGCGTGTTTGCCGCCTGGGAAACCACCGGTTCCAAAAAGATGTGGAACAACATGATGGCCATGGGCGATTCGAACCAGTGGAAAGCGGGTCCGCGTTTGGAACATGCCGATGATCATGTCATTGGACAGACCTATATCGATATGTACCGGGTTACCGGCGACGGGAAGATGATTGCGCCTTTCCGTGCGCGGATGGATGAGTTCATGGCTTCTCCCTACAAAACAGGGGAGATCAGCCCGATCACCTGGTGGTGGTGTGACGCGTTGTTCATGGCGCCGCCGGCGATGGTGAAGCTAGGGATGACCCTGGGGGAAGACAAGTATTTGAGACACAGTGATCGGCTTTTTCGGGAAACATACGATTTGCTGTATGACAAGGAGGAGCGCCTGTTTGCCCGGGACATCCGGTACCAGACCACGTGGAAAGAGCCCATCCGTGAGGCGAACGGGGAAAAGATTTTTTGGTCGAGGGGAAACGGCTGGGTCTTGGGAGGACTGGTGCGGGTTCTGGAGGAATTGCCCGCCAATGATGAGACGCGTCCGTTTTATGAGGGTCTGTTCCGGGAGATGGCTGCGCGCGTAGCCGGCTTGCAGCAGGAAGACGGCTTGTGGAGGGCGAGTCTGCTCGATCCGGAGAGTTATCCCGGGGGGGAAGCCAGCGGCTCCGGCTTTTTCGTGTATGCGCTGGCGTGGGGAATCAACAACGGACTGCTTGACCGGGGTCAGTATCTTCCGGCAGTGAGAAAAGGCTGGAAAGGTTTAACGACCCTGATCCAGCCTGACGGGCATGTCGGCTGGTGCCAGCCCATTGGCGCCGATCCCCGGAAGAATTTTACGCCAGGGAGTTGGGAAGTCTACGGCACGGGCGCCTTCCTGCTGGCGGGAAGCGAAGTGATCAAGGTGAAATGGTAAATATTGACCGCACAAAAAGAGAAGGTTGGTTTTTTAAACCAGCCTTTTTTTTTCTGAAATGTCTTTTTTTTCAAAAATTTCTCAGTCAGTCGCCGGGTTTTATTTAAATTGCACCGCTCAAAAAGATTTAATTAACATCACGTTTATGCCAAAGAGAGAAGACATCCACAAAGTGCTGATTATCGGCTCAGGTCCGATCATCATCGGCCAGGCCTGTGAATTTGACTATTCCGGAACCCAGGCATGTAAAGCACTTCGCGCGTTGGGCTATGAGGTTATTCTGGTCAATTCAAACCCGGCGACCATCATGACCGACCCGGAGATGGCCGACATTACTTATCTGGAACCGTTAAATGAGTATGCGCTTACGGAAATTATCAGGAAGGAACGTCCTGATGCGCTGTTGCCGAATCTTGGTGGACAAACGGCGTTGAACCTGTCCCTGCAACTGGCCAAAAGCGGGGTGTTGGATCAATATGGCGTCAAGGTGATCGGCGTAAATATCGACGCCATTGAACGGGGGGAGGACCGCGTTGCCTTTAAGGGGACCATGAACCGTTTGGGGATAGAAATGCCTGAAAGCACGGCGGTCAATACGGTTGAAGATGCGGAGAAGGTAGCGGCCTGCCTTGGTTATCCTGTGGTGATCCGTCCGGCTTACACAATGGGCGGTACCGGCGGCGGACTGGTATACAATGTGGAAGAACTGCGAACTGTGGCCAGTCGTGGGTTGTCGGTGAGCCTGGTCAACCAGGTGTTAATTGAAGAATCCGTACTGGGTTGGGAAGAACTGGAGCTGGAAGTGGTCCGTGACGCGAAAAACCAGATGATCACGGTCTGCTTCATCGAGAATGTGGATGCCATGGGCGTCCATACCGGCGACTCGTATTGCACGGCGCCCATGCTCACGATTTCGCAGGAGCTGCAGCAGCGCCTTCAGAAACAAGCGTATTCGATCGTGGAAGCGATCGAGGTGATCGGTGGTACCAATGTCCAGTTTGCCCATGATCCGAAAACCGATCGGGTGGTGGTCATCGAGATCAACCCGCGCACGTCCCGTTCATCCGCACTGGCGTCCAAGGCGACCGGATTTCCGATCGCCTTGGTATCGGCCATGCTGGCCGGCGGAATGACCCTGGATGAGATCCCGTACTGGCGATGTGGCACGCTCGATCAGTATACGCCCTGGGGTGACTACGTGGTGGTGAAATTTGCGCGTTGGGCGTTTGAAAAGTTCGACGGACTGGAAGACAAGCTGGGTACGCAGATGCAAGCCGTCGGCGAGGTGATGAGCATTGGCAAAAACTATAAGGAAGCCTTTCAAAAGGCGATCCGTTCGCTCGAAATCGGACGCCATGGACTGGGATTTGCCAAAGATTTTAACAAGAAGACCCTGAATGAGCTGATGCGTCTGTTAAATCAGGCCTCCAGTGAACGGCAGTTTATCCTTTATGAAGCCATCCGCAAAGGGGCCGATTTGGAAGAGTTGTCGGAAAAAACCCATATTAAAACCTGGTTCCTTTTGCAAATGAAGGAACTGGTTGAGATGGAAGAAGAGATCCTGCAATACAAGGGGAAACAGCTTCCCGACGAGCTTCTGTCCCGGGCCAAGAAAGACGGTTTTGCCGACAAGTACCTGGCCAAAATAACGGGCATTTCCGAAGAGGGGATCAGGGCCAGGCGGATTTCCCTGGGTATCGTAGAAGCCTGGGAGCCTGTTCCCGTGAGTGGCGTGGAAGATGCCGCGTACTATTTTTCGACCTACAATGCTCCCGACCAGGTGGAAGTGAAGGAAGCCAGGAAGATCATGGTGTTGGGGGGAGGACCGAACCGGATCGGACAGGGAATTGAGTTTGACTATTGTTGTGTTCATGCCGCGTTTGCCATTCGTGATGTAGGTTACCAGTCGATCATGGTCAACTGCAACCCGGAAACGGTGTCGACCGACTATGACACTTCCGACCGGCTTTATTTTGAGCCGCTGACTGCCGAAGATGTGTTAAGCATTTACAACAAGGAAAAGCCCGAGGGCGTGATCGTGCAGTTTGGCGGGCAAACGCCGTTGAACCTGGCGAATGAATTGTCCGGAGCCGGTGTGAAAATACTGGGAACAACTCCCGAAACCATTGACCTTGCTGAAGACCGTGACCGCTTTCGTCACGTCATGGAAAAATTGGGCATTCCGCAGCCGGAATCGGGTATGGCCAGCACGCTGGAAGAAGCGCGGGAAATCGCTGCCCGGATCGGTTACCCGCTCATGGTACGTCCGTCGTACGTGCTGGGAGGAAGGGCCATGCGGGTTGTCACCGACGAGGAAATGCTCGAACGGTATATCGCCGATGCCGTGGATGTTTCGCCCGACCGCCCCCTGCTGATCGATAAATTTCTGGAGGACGCCATTGAGACAGAAGCCGACGCGATTGCCGACGGCACCGACGCGTTTGTGCCGGTGGTCATGCAGCATATTGAATATGCCGGCATCCATTCGGGTGATTCGGCCTGCGTGATCCCCCCGGTCATTATTGCTGAAAAGCACATTGAAACGATCAAGGATTATACCCGGCGGATCGCCATCGAACTAAAGGTCGTCGGGTTGATGAATATTCAATATGCCATCTATGAGGATCAGGTGTATATTCTCGAGGCCAACCCGCGGGCATCGCGCACGGTGCCGCTGGTGTCGAAGGTGTGTGGCATTTCGATGGCCAAGATAGCCACCGGGATACTGCTTGGGAAAAAGCTTTCCGATTTTAATCTGAAAGCGCGGAAATTCAAGCACTACGGCGTGAAGGAGGCCGTTTTTCCCTTTAATATGTTCCCCAATGTAGACCCGTTGCTTGGTCCGGAGATGCGTTCAACCGGCGAGGTGCTCGGATTGGCGTCCACCTACGGGATGGCGTTTTTCAAATCGCAGGAAGCGACACAAACCCCGCTTCCGGTGAACGGAACTGTCTTGATCACCATGGCCGACCGGGACAAGAACAAGATTTTGGAGACGGCGCGGAATTTCACCGACATGAAGTTCAGGATACTGGCAACCGGGGGTACGCAAAAGTTCCTTGAGGAACATGGGATCCCGTCGGAGCGAATCCTGAAAGTGCACGAAGGGCGGCCGCACATTGTCGATGCCATCAAGAACGGCGAGATCAACCTGGTGATCAACACGCCTGCCGGCAAGCAAAGTGAGTATGACGACTCGTATATCCGGAAGGCCGCGATCAAGTTCAAAATCCCTTACATTACGACGACCTCGGCGGCATTAGCCGCCACCAGTGGGATCAAAGACCGTCAGAATGGCGAATATCATGTGAAATCGTTGCAGGAATACCATTCCGAAATCGAATAGCACAAAGGTGTCTTGTTCCCTGGTACGCTGAAGGAGTCCTCAAACATTGACCGGATTCAGGAGCGAAGTAACCTGTACGACAGATCGGATAAGCAGGTTGCTTTGTGGCTGGTTTCTGTCGGGGTATTCTTTTTTTTCGGGCGGGCCGGTATAAAAAAGTCTGCTCATGTTATTTATTTATTAAATTTGAGGACATTTTTTTATGAAATGGCGGGAACTGACATCGAGCAATTGAACGGTAAGTTGACCAGGAATGGCTTACAGGTATTAATGCGCTTATATGCGGATGACCTGTTCCTGTTTGTCCGTGGAATCATTCATAATAGTGAGACTGCTGAAGAACTTGTTAGTGATGTTTTTGTCAAAATATGGGATAAAAGGGATCATTTTTCAGCGATTCAAAATGTGAAATCCTATCTTTTCATCACAGCGCGAAACATCAGTATTTCGTTTATCATCGATTTTCACGGTAAATAATAGGGCGTATTTTTTAAGAATAGGTTGCACCTTCAAAGATCAGTTTTTTATTGCCCAGCAACGGGTATTTCTGATTGTTAAACCGCTGCATCGTTTCAA
>Ga0172382_10005849_pt1 | contig 18140 bp, 17 predicted proteins | sample Leawel138RmetaG_FD_122245 | JGI IMG/M metagenome (GOLD analysis project Ga0172382, IMG submission 122245) | Leachate microbial communities from a municipal landfill in Southern Ontario, Canada - Leachate well 138R metaG | ecosystem: Engineered > Solid waste > Landfill > Unclassified | place...
CGGGAGGATGCCGATGGACAGATTCACCAGCATGCAGCTTTTCATCCGCCTCGTGGATAGCGGCAGCTTCTCGCGCACGGCGCGCGACATGAACCTGACGCAACCGACGGTCACCAAGCACATCGCCGCAATCGAGGCCAGGCTCGGCGTCCGTCTGCTCAACCGCAACACCCGCGGCATGCGGCTCACCGAGGCAGGCACGCTGTTTTACGAACACTGCAAGATCATTCAACGTGAAGTCGAGACAGCCGACGACATGGTCACCCGCCTCGGCGAGCGGGTGAACGGGCGTCTGCGCATCGCCAGTTCCTCGGGCTTTGGTCGCAGGGTGGTGATGCCGCTGGCACTGGAGTTCATGGCCGACAACCCGGCGGTGCAACTCGATCTCCAGTTCGACGATCACATGATCGACCTCGTCGAGCACGGCATCGACGTGTCGGTCCGGATGGGCAAACTCGCAGACTCCACGCTTGGCAGCCGCTGCCTCGGGCTCAACCCCTGGGTCACGGTTGCGAGCCCGGCCTATCTCGCCCGCTGCGGTGAGCCCACCCATCCATCGATGCTCGCCACACACCACTGCATCGTCTACAGCAGCGTGCAGGGCGACCACCTGTGGCACTACGCCGACAGCAAGGGCACACCGATCCCGGTGGCGGTCGGCGGCCCCTTGCGCACGAACAACATCTCCTGCGTCACCTCGGCCACGATCGATGGCATTGGCATCGCCCTGCTGCCACACTACATCGCGCGCCGATGGATCGTGCGCGGCACGCTGAAGTCGATCCTGAAGGGCTTCCCCCTGCCTTCGCAGGAGATCCACGCGGTCTACCCTTCACCCAGACTCGTTCCCGCCAAGGTCAGCGCATGGATCGGCTTTCTGCAGACCCAGTTCGCGGACGATGCGTGGATCAAGCGCGAGTGGGGAAATATCGACTCCCTGCGCTGAACCAACACGTCCTGAGTCGTTTCGCACGAATGCGGTCAGGAGTGTTGGTGGCGCATCCGTTATAATTGCGCCTTTGCCTTCAAGCGCGCTAAAACAACATGGAACTGGCCAAAAGCTTCGAACCGGAGAACATCGAGCGTCGCTGGTACCCCGAGTGGGAAAACCGCGGCTATTTTGATGCCGGCCTCGACAAGTCGAACCCCAACGCCTTCTGCATCCTGCTGCCGCCGCCGAACGTCACCGGCACGCTGCACATGGGTCACGGCTTCAACCAGACGATCATGGATGCGCTCACCCGCTACCACCGCATGCGTGGCTTCAACACGCTGTGGCAGCCGGGCACCGATCACGCCGGCATCGCCACCCAGATCGTGGTCGAGCGCCAGCTCGACGCCCAGGGCGTGTCGCGTCACGAACTCGGCCGCGAGAAGTTCCTGGAGAAGGTGTGGGAGTGGAAGGAATATTCCGGCGGCACCATCACCCGTCAGATGCGCCGCCTCGGTACCAGCCCGGACTGGAAGCGCGAGCGCTTCACCATGGACGAAGGCCTGTCCAAGACCGTCACCGAAACCTTTGTCCGGCTTTATAACGAAGGACTGATCTACCGCGGCAAGCGTCTGGTCAACTGGGATCCGAAGCTGGGTACCGCGGTGTCCGACCTCGAAGTCGTTTCCGAAGAGGAAGACGGCAAGCTGTATCACATCATGTATCCGTTCTCGGACGGCGCGATCGACGGCCTGCAGGGTCTTACCGTCGCCACCACCCGGCCCGAAACCCTGCTGGGCGACGTCGCCGTGATGGTGCACCCGGAGGACGAGCGCTACGCTCACCTGATCGGCAAGACCGTGCGCCTGCCGCTCACCGGTCGCGACATCCCGATCATCGCCGACGACTACGTCGACCGTGAGTTCGGCACCGGCTGCGTCAAGGTCACCCCGGCGCACGACTTCAACGACTACGCTGTCGGTCAGCGCCACAAGCTCGACATGATCGTGGTGCTCAAGCTCGACGGCAGCATGCCCGCCATCGCCGAGCGCTACAGCACCGACGGCAAGGCTCTCGAAGGCGTGGCCATGCCCGCCAGCATCGTCGGCATGGATCGCGTCCCCGCGCGCCAGCAGGTAGTCAACGAGCTCGAAGCCATCGGCCTGATGCTCGAGATCAAGGCGCACAAGATGCAGGTGCCACGCGGCGACCGCACCAACGTCGTGATCGAGCCGATGCTCACCGACCAGTGGTTCGTCGCCATGAGCAAGCCGGGCCCCGACGGCAAATCGATCACGCAGAAGGCGCTCGACGTGGTCTCGTCGGGCGAGATCAAGTTCTACCCGGAAAACTGGATCAACACCTACAACCAGTGGCTCAACAACATCCAGGACTGGTGCATCTCGCGTCAGCTGTGGTGGGGCCACCGCATTCCCGCCTGGTACGACGAGGAAGGCAAGATCTACGTCGCCACCGACGAAGAAGCCGCGATTCGTGCATGGAAGACCGCGCTCGAAGCGGAGATCGACGCGCTCAAGGCTGAAGTCCAGGCCCGTCAGGCAAAGGGCGAGACCACCGAGCAGCACCCGGAGCTCGCGCAGCGCCTTTCCGTGCTGCACGCCCGCTTCGAAGAGGGCAAGCTGCGCCGCGAAGACGACGTGCTCGACACCTGGTACTCGTCCGCGCTGTGGCCGTTCTCCACGCTCGACTGGACCGCCGAGTGGCCGCAGCAGAGCAACGCCGCGCTCGACCTCTACCTGCCCTCCACCGTGCTCGTCACCGGCTTCGACATCATCTTCTTCTGGGTCGCCCGGATGGTGATGATGACGACCCACATCACCGGCAAGATCCCGTTCAAGCACGTCTATGTGCATGGCCTGATCCGCGATGCGGAAGGCCAGAAGATGTCGAAATCGAAGGGCAATGTGCTCGACCCGATCGACCTCATCGACGGCATCGCCATCGACGAACTGGTGAAGAAGCGCACCTTCGGCCTGATGAACCCGAAGCAGGCGCAGAGCATCGAGAAGAAGACGCGCAAGGAATTCCCGGAGGGCATCCAGGCCTTCGGCACCGACGCCCTGCGCTTCACCTTTGCCAGCCTGGCCAGCCCGGGCCGCGACATCAAGTTCGACCTCGCGCGCTGCGAGGGCTATCGCAACTTCTGCAACAAGCTGTGGAACGCCACCCGCTTCGTGCTGATGAACTGCGAAGGCCAGGATTGCGGCATGAACGAGCACACGCCGGATCAATGCGCCCCCGGCGGCTATCTCGACTTCTCCTTTGCCGACCGCTGGATCGTTTCCCGCCTGCAGCGCACCGAGGCCGACGTTGCGACCCAGTTCGAGTCCTACCGCTTCGACCTCGTCTCCCGCACGATGTACGAATTCGTCTGGGACGAGTACTGCGACTGGTATCTGGAACTGGCCAAGGTCCAGATCCAGACCGGCACGCCGGAGCAGCAACGCGCCACCCGACGCACCCTGCTGCGCGTGCTCGAGACCGTGCTGCGCCTCGCCCACCCGCTGATTCCCTTCATCACCGAAGAGCTGTGGGAAACCGTGGCGCCACTCGCCGGACGCAAGGACGCCGAGAGCGTGATGCTCGCGCGCTTCCCGCAGGCTGACCTGAGCCGTATCGACGAAGTTGCCGAGGCGAAGGTCACCGAACTGAAGGCCATGATCTACGCGTGCCGCAACCTGCGCGGCGAGATGAATATCTCTCCCGCCCAGCGTCTGCCGCTGGTGGCTGCGGGCAGCGCCGACAAGCTCAAGGCCTATGCGCCCTATCTTGCAGGCCTGGCCAAGCTGTCGGATGTCGAGATCGTCGCCGAAATCAGCGCCGAAGAACTGGCCCCGGTGGCCGTGGCCGGCGAAACCCGCCTGATGTTGCGGGTGGAGATCGACATTGCCGCAGAGCGCGAGCGCCTGGGCAAGGAGATCGCCCGCATCGAAGGCGAGATCGTGAAAGCCGAAGGCAAGCTCGGCAATGCGAGCTTTGTCGACCGTGCCCCCGCGGCCGTCGTACAGCAGGAACGCGACCGTCTCGCCGGCTTCAAGGTCACGCTGGAGCAGCTGCGCCCGCAGTTGGCCAAGCTGGCCGGTCGTTGATGCAATAGTCGTCCGGGGCCGGCTTGGTCCCGGACGACATCAAGCAAAAGGGCCGCGATCAGCCTAGCCGGTAACTTAAGGTGTTGAGTCAGGGCTGCCGGCGCTTCGGCAGCCCTCTGTTTTCGCCGGTTTCGAGCGACGAAGATTTTTCCGTGCGTAGAAAAGGCCGCAATCCCTTACAGGACGCGGCCTTCAATCAAACCATCAACACCTTACCGTACCGGCTAGGCCGGTTGGCGGCTTTTTTATTGGCTCTGCTTGCAGGAACGGTCCTCGACTACCTCGGGTGCCGCCGGCAGAAAAAACAACTACACGCCCCGGCGTTTCGTCTACTCACAGGCCTGTGGTCAAAAAAACCGCTACAAGCCTCGCTAGTATCCTTCAGTCGTGTGCCCGCCCGTCGATGTAGTCGGCGAAGTGCTCGCTAACAGTGTGCTCGATGCGCGCGATAACGTCCTCGTCCATGCCCTCAACGAGCTTGTGCTTTCGCTTTGAGAGCACCCCGTTGCCCTGCACGATAACGTCAATCAGCGAGTTCAGTGCCGATTGGCGCATATCGAGCCAGCTCTCCAGCGCTCGCACCGTGGCGTCATGCGCCCGCAGGTACATTACCTCGGAGAGCAGGTCCTCTTCCACACAGACCCGGCAAGACTCGAGCACGAACTCACAAATCTCGGTCATGTCTGGATAGGCGTAGAGCCACAGGGGCTGCGCGGACAGCACCCGGATAATGGCGCTGTCCGCGTCGAGCATGTAGTCGAGCAGCGCGGTGCGGGGGCGGGAGTAGCGTTTGAGCAGGTCTGAGTAGCGGTCGAGCTGCTTCAGGATGCGTGACGACAGCGGGAGCACCACCCCCGGCGGAGTAAACCCGGCCTGCCGCAGGATATGGTGCAGCAGGAACCGATGCAGGCGCCCGTTACCGTCCAGGAATGGGTGCACGAACACAAACCCGAACGAGGCGCAGGTCGCAGCGAGCACGGGGTCAATCGCTCCGCGAGGGGCCAGCCCTGCGATGTTCGCTACCGAGCTCATCATGAGCTGCACCAATGCGGGCGGGGGCGGGATGAAGTCAGCGATATTGCGAAGGCGTCCTGCCCGCGAGAGCCAGTTCTGGTCGTGCCGGTAGTGGTACTCAGCGGCCAGCGCGCTCACCACCTGTGCCTGCCACTCGCCGAGTTGTTCCTCGGTAAGCTCTCCGGGCTCACCCGCGAGCTCGAGCAGGCGCCTGAACCGGGCTGCGCGATTGCTGTCAGGTATTTCGTCCTCGATGGTGTAGGTTGAGCGGGTTTCGGACAGATACAGGTAATCTGCCGCCCGCGCGAGCATCTCGGGCTCAATGGCTTTTAGCGCATCGGTCACCTTTTCGGCCAGATTCAGGTCCAGCAGCGCCTGCAAGTAGGGCGTTCGGCGCACCAAGGGCGAAAACCCCTTGTCGCCGAGCAAGTTGCTCACAATGCCAAATTTGGTATCAGGCACGTCCGGCCCTGTTACGTACACGGCGGGGTCGAGCAAGGGCACGCGAGGAGCGCCGGGCGGCAGCTTGTAGTCAAAAACATGCTCTGTCAGCCACTGGGCGAGGTGCCCCGCCATACGCGCATACTTTGAGGACGGCTTGTTCTGCAGCCAGAACTGCACGGCCTCAAGCATTTCGGGCCTCTCAAACAGCGCACCGAGCACGGTGAGGTTCAGGTGCTCTCTTTTGAGCGCAAAAGTAAGCTGCCCGACGATTGAGTCCGTGTCCTTGAGACGTTGCAAGGGAATTTCAATGAGTTCCTCACCATCTGCGTTGAGCTTGCGAAGCTCCAGTGCACGCTCGGTTGCCACGTAGACGCAGCGCAGAGGGGGGACTTCCAGCTTGAAGCGTCGCACGAGTGCTTCATAGCCAAGGTAGGTTCGAGGGGGTGCTCGCACAAGTAACTCTACAAAACCGACGGAGCTAGGCCTAGCCCTATATCGCGCTTGAAAAACATCTACATTATTGCATTAATATATAAAAACATCTATAATGTACAGCAAACGCAGCCGCAGCAGCGTTGTCTCTCGTGTAGCCGGGCGCAGTTCGGGCTCGGGCTCCAACAGGAGCGTAAAGAAATGAGCTTATTTGGGATACTCGGACTCAACTCGGGAGCTGCATCTGCCGCCCCTAAAAACCTGATCAAATCTGTTCATTGATCAGGGGCGGTCATCGAGCAGTGCCATGACCGAGCGTGCGCCTTGCCAAGTTGCACGCCGACGAGCCCCTTGCCCGTCGTTCAGTCCCGGAATCCCACCGGGAATCTTCGTTGTACGCTACCAGGGCGAAGGCTCTGGCGGTAGTGCGGCCGGCGGTGGCCGCTCACGATAGTGCGCTGCAAGCCTTGAGCTAGCCGGTAACTTAAGGTGTTGAGTCAAGGCTGCCGGCGCTTCGGCAGCCCTCTGTTTTCGCCGGTTTCGAGCGACGAAGATTTTTCCGTGCGTAGAAAAGGCCGCAATCCCTTACAGGACGCGGCCTTCAATCAAACCATCAACACCGTACCGGCTAGGCGATCAGCGGCCCTTTTGCTTGAGCGATACTCGCTGCGGTCTTATTTGCGCCGCATGAAGAATTCAAATGCCTTGTCGGCGGTCTCGCCCTGCTTGACCAGTTCATTCCCGGTCTGCTTGGCAAACGCCTGAAAGTCTTTCACCGACCCCGGGTCGGTCGCAATGATCCGCACAACCTGACCATGTTCAAGCTCGGCCAGCGCCTTCTTGGCACGCAGGATCGGCAACGGGCAGTTCAGACCGCGGGCGTCCACTTCCTTGTCGAAATCCATTGCTTCGTCCTTAGTCTTCGTTATCAGCAAACCCGCTGATTTTAATGTAAAGCGCTGCGGGTCGGTAAACGCATACGTCACGCAATGCGGTTCAGCGCTCGAGCCCGCGCTCTCGACGCTCCTCACGCACCCGGACTTTCAGCTCACGCAATCGTGCATCAACGGCGGAGAGCTCATAAAAATCCCCGTCACCCGCCTTGCGCGCAATCTCGAGCTGCTCGACCGCTGCAGGATAGCTCCCCTGCAGGGCATACACTTCAGCCTGGGCACGGTGCTGAGCAGTGCGCTTGCCAAGATCGGCGTTGGCGCGCGACAGCAGTTGCCACAGCCGGATATCCTCACCGCGCGTTTGCAGCTCCTGACGCACGCCGACGACGGCATCGGCAGGTCGCCCTGCAATGATCTGCGCATCGGCCAGCGCATAGCGCAGGCTCTGACTGGCAGGGAACCGCCGCGTGGCGGCATCGAGGATTCTGACCGCACCGCCCGCATCACGCCGCGCCATTGCAAGCTCTGCGGCAAGCGTCTCGATGAAAGCAGACGGCGCGATATCACGACGCAATGCCTTCAACCCGGCATCCGCATCGTCCAGCCGTCCGGCGCGCATCTGCGCCCGGATCAGGCCATAGCGCACAGCCTCGTCCTTTGGCGTGTGGGCGACAAGATCCTCGAAAGTCTTCAACGCCTCAGCAGGCTGCGCCGTCTGTGAACGCAGCTTGGCCCGAACATAGCGGAAATCGGCTGAGTCCGGTACCTGCCGGTATGGCATCGAAGCTGCGCGGTTCTCCATGTCGGCAATACGTTCGCTCGTCAGCGGATGGCTGCGCAGATAGGCTGGTGCATTGTTCTCGTAGAGACGACTTGAACGCTGCAGGCGTTCAAAGAAGCTGGGCATGCCACGCACATCGAAGCCTGCGGACTCAAGCGTTTGCAGCCCCGCGCGATCCGCCTCACGCTCAAAGTCGCGCGAGTAGCCAAGCTGCGATTGAATGGCCCCGGCCTGCCCCGCCGCAACGGCCGCCATGCTGGCATCCGAGTTGCTGCGCGCAGCCAGCACCGCCACCAGCAGGGAGGCCAGCATCAGGATACCGGCCTGGCTCTGTTTGCCGACGATCTGGGCGATGTGGCGCTGGGTGACGTGGGCAATCTCGTGCCCCAGCACCGACGCCAGCTCGGACTCGCTCTCGGACGCGAGAATCAGCCCCGAGTGCACACCGATATAGCCACCCGGCAAGGCGAAGGCATTGAGGGTGGCATCCTTGATCACGAAGAAATCAAAACTCTGCTGCGGGTTGTTACTGACCGCCGCCAGACGCTTGCCGAGACGGTTCACGTATTCCTCGACCTCGGGGTCGTCCAGATAGGCCGCATCCTTCCAGCGGATCTCGTGGATGATCTCTTCGCCGATACGGCGCTCTTCGGCCGGCGAAAGGTCGGACGTACCCACGTCACCGAGATCGGGCAGATCGACGGCATGGGCGGGAAAGGCCAGCGCAAGGCTGAGCAGCAGGGCGAAGGATCGACGCATCATGGGATGCTATGATAACTCTCTCGTAGCGTAGTTCCGGCACGCCGTGTATCGGCATGTAGCACGTGCCGGCAGCGCTGTCGCAAGACCAATTCGATAACCGCCCGACACCGAACAATGAGCAATTCCAGTCCGTCCGCCCTGACCCATTTTGACGCTGAAGGTCAGGCCCACATGGTTGATGTCGGGGCGAAATCCGAAACCCGCCGGGTTGCAGTCGCGACCGGGCGTATCGTGATGGAAGCGGCCACCTTCGACACCATTCAGAACGGAACGGCAAAAAAGGGCGATGTGCTGGGCATCGCCCGCATCGCCGCCATCCAGGGTGCCAAACGCTGCAGCGACCTGATCCCGCTGTGTCACCCGATCCCGCTCACCCGCGTCGCAGTCGAATTCGAGAGCGACCCCGCCGCACCTGCCATCCGCTGCACCGTGACCGCCGAAACCGTCGGCCGTACCGGCGTCGAGATGGAAGCACTCACCGCGGTCAACGTCGCCCTGCTCACCATCTACGACATGTGCAAGGCGATGGATCGCGGCATGCGCATGGAAGGCATTCAACTGATGGAAAAGCTCGGCGGCAAGTCGGGGCACTGGGTTTCGGGCCGCTGACGGCGTTTGGGCGCAAAGCCGTCATTGCGCGGAACAAAGAGCGAAAGCTGACAAAGCCGCCCCCCGGAGAGACGCCACAACCGCAGCACAAACCCTTGATTTCATTTGAATGATCACACCGGCACGACACAGGCACCGGAATTGCATTCAGGCCCGATGCAGTTGTGCTTCAAAGGTCAGGCGTGGTGCAGACGCCACGCCCTGGTTCAAATCTGGAATGAACAAGCAAGGGAATCATGGCAATCAAGGATATCAAGGCCTTTTCGGACAAAGCCCGCGCTGATGCGGCCCTCGGCGAACAGCTGAAGACCTGTCAGAAAGTCAGGGAACTGCTTGCACTCGCCCGCGACAGTGGCTTCCCGATCGACGAAGTCGAACTCTATCCGCCCAACGAGCCGCAGTTCACCGAAGACCAGTTCTCCGAGCGTCTGTGCAAGGCACTGCTGCGGGTCTGATCCGGCAAGGGCCTGACATCGCTCGGGCCCTCTCCTTCCGACGCGCCTGTGCGCTCAGCGTCCGCGCACCATGGCCATGACCTGCCCCGCATCCAGACTGCCCGCCCTCTCCTGAATCTGCGGCAAATAGCGGGCCTGCATCTCCTTCGCCGGTCCCAGCAGATTCTGGAACGTATCACGCAGGAGTTCGGTACTCATCTGGCGTCCGCCGGCATAGTAGCGCCGCGCCACCTGGCCCAGCGCATAGGTGGTGGCAAACGAGAACGCAACGCTGGTCGCAGACCTGCCCAGCGCCCGTCCCAGACCGCCGCCCACTTTTCCCAGCAGCCCGCCGAGCAACTTGCGTCCGAACTGTTCGAGGTACTGTGAGGTCAGCCCGACGCCCATCGTCGCCAGCAACTCACGAATGTGCCCCTGATCGAGCTCATGCCCGTGCGCCTTACCGATGCCATAGACCATCTTGATCTGCAGCGGAATGATCGCCATCGAGGCCCAGGATTGCGGCAGAAACTCCAGGGCGCCGTTGAGGATCGCGTAGTTCAGGATGCTGCGATCCATCTCGGCGTCCGCAGCCGGGTTCGATGCCGCGGGGGCGGCGCTCTCCGCAGCCTTGCCCGACGGCGCCATCGGCGCCGCGGCATCGATCAGATCGGCCATCTCCTCACCCTGCTGGTCTGCTGCCGCCGTCACCGCACGCCCGAGACCGAGCGCCGCCGCAAGCTCGTCGAGAAAGGCACGCTCGGCCGGACTGGTGTGACCGTCGGCATCGCACACGCATACGGCCATCTCGTAAGCCAGCTGGGCGTGAGCCGGTTCGCTCAGCGCGCTTACGGCATCATTCAGCCCGACGCGTTTGAGCAATACCTGCTGGTAGAGCCCGCGCAGGTCGGCGGCCCCACCCTCTCCGCTCAGCGACTCGGCAATGCCCCGAATCTGCTCGCGTTCGTGTTCATCGTTCGCGCCGTCGGCGAAGGCGGCGAGCAAGGAAATGGTCAGGACGGCTTTCTGCTGTTCGGCATTCATGATGTCTCGGGCTTGTTGAAACGGATGCATTCAAGACCCGCACAGCATGCACGAGTTCCCCGCGTCGACGCAGGTGCCCGTTCAGAACGTCATGCGCCAGGGGAGTTCGCCCTGAATGAAGAGCCTTGCCTCTTCCGACGCCGGGCGGGCGAAGAAGCGTCGCGTGGGCGTGTGTTCGCAGACCTTGCCCGCCGAGATGAACACGATGTCATCACCCAGCCGGGTGGCCTGTCCAAGGTTGTGCGTGACCATCAGGATACGGGTGCCGTCGGTACGGATCTCGCGGATGATGCGTTCGACTTCGGCCGTCGCCGACGGATCGAGGCTGGCTGTGGGTTCATCGAGCAGCAGCAGGCGCGGGCGGGTCAGCCACGCGCGGGCGAGAGCCAGCCGTTGTTTTTCGCCGCCCGACAGCTGCCGGGCGCTGTCATCGGCGCGGTGCGCAAGACCGATACGTTCGAGCACCGCCATCGCACTGCGCTGACGCTCGGGCGCAGACACGCCGAGCGGCTTGAGGCCCAGCGCCACATTCTCCAGCACCGAGGCGCGCAGCATCATCGGATGCTGGAACACCATCATCACGCCGCGCGCCGGACGCACGCCGCCACCCCAGTCGATCGTCCCGCCACAGGGCTCGACCAGCCCGCACAGCACGCGCAACAACATGCTCTTGCCCGCCCCGTTGGGGCCCAGCACGAGCGTGATGCCATCGCTGCCCAGATGCAGGTCGATGCCATCGAGCACGGGGTGCCCATTGGGCGAATAACGCAGATTGTCGATACGGACGGGAAACATCGAACCTCGGCTAATCGTAGCGTTGCATCGCCCACTGCCGCAGCAGGAAGGCAAAGGCGTTGAGCCCGAGAATGAGCAGGATCAGCACCACACCGAGTGCAATGGCCAGGGGCAGATCACCCTTGCTGGTTTCCAGCGCAATGGCCGTGGTCATTACCCGGGTGGAACGATCGATATTGCCACCGACGATCATCACCGCGCCCACTTCGCTCATTGCCCGGCCAAGCCCTGCCAGCACCGCCACCATCAGGGAGTGGCGGCAGTCGTACAGCAGGGTGGTCACGCTTTGCCACCAGCTGAAGCACATCACCTGCAGTTCTTCGGCATAGCGCTGCCAAACGTCTTCTACCACCTGGCGTGAGATCGCCGCCATCAGTGGCACTACCAGCAGGGTTTGCGCGACCACCATTGCCGAAGGCGTGTACAGCAGGCCGAAGCTGCCGAGCGGCCCGGAGCGCGACAGGAACAGGTAGACCACCACGCCCACCACGACGGACGGCAGCCCCATCATGCCGTTGAGAAGGACCAGTGCGACATGTTTGCCACGGAAACGTCCCACGGCCAGGCAGGCACCGAGCGGCAAGCCAATGAACGTGCCGAGCACGACCGCGCCGCCGCTGACCTTGAGGGACAGCCACACGATCTCGCCGACTCGTGCATCGAAGGTCGCGAGCAGAGCCAGTGCATCAACAAAGGTGGAGGTGAACATCGACATCGCGGGGAGAATACCCGAATCCGCGCGACATGCCGTGATCGAAGACGGCCCGAAGTGTGCCCTCGATCACGCCCCCGAACTGCAAGCCCTCAGCCGCCGCCCTTCTGCATCGCACGGTCGAGCGTGGCGAGCCAGTTCCGCCGCGCCGGCTCGTCACCGCCCTCGAAACAATAGCTGACCTGAAGCTGAGGCAGTTCGAAAAGGCCCAGTTTGCGTACCGGCAGAATGACCAGCACCAGCGTCAGGCGCACCTCGCCATTGACGAGGTGCAAGCGCCCTGGCACCGGGCGGCTTACCTCTGGCCAGGCCGCACGCAGATCGCGCTCGAACGCCGCCGGCGTCGCCGTCACCAGGCGCTCGACCACCTCTGGTACCGGCCCGTTGATGAAGGCCATCGTCAGCCGCCGGCAATCGGTGGCCAGATTGCCACTTCGTCGCTGGGCTGCAGACGGTGGCGGATGCGCTCCGACGGTGGAATGAATACGCCATTGACCAGCACCAGATGCGCGCTGCGTTCGGGCACGTTGTAGCGGCGAATCAGGTCTGCCACCGTCGTCCCCTCCTCCACCTCGAGCTCAAGCCGGTTGCCCTTGCGATCGGCGGGAAGATAGTCGGACAGCGAAGCAAAGAGCTTGAACGCAACTTTCATCGTAACTTGTGCCCTCACCTTGCCAGCGCCATCGGTTGCGAAGTCGCGACATAGGCATCGACGAACTGCAGCGGTGCCGCAAGCAGACGATCCTTCCACTGCCCCAGTCTGACCTGTCCGTGAATCAGACCGCGCAGGGCGCCGACGTGCTCGGTCAGCCCGATCGATGTGGCACCAATCAGCACATCGTCCTTGAACTGCAGGCTCAGGTAACGGCTGCGCGCTTCATCCACATGTTCGACGCCCTCGCCCCCTTTGTCCGCCGCCTCACCCCACCATTGTCCGAACGAGGTCGAGATCAGCCCCAGGGTATCGAGCACGTTGATGGCCAGCACGCCGTTGAGGCAGTTCTCCCGTCCCGCCATGTTGAGCGCGGCCACACGAGCCTGATCGGCTGCGTTGGGCTGAATGGCGGCAACGAGGTGGGCACCGGTAAACACGTCCGGCGCCTCGGCCACGTCGCCCGCGGCATAAATGCCTTTAACGCTGGTTTCGAGATGAGCATCCACCAGCACGCCCTTGGCCACGTGCACGCCCGTACCCTCAAGGAAGGCGACGTTCGGCGCCACGCCCGCGGCAACGATCACCAGATCGCAATCGATCGTGGCGCCGGTGCTCAGGCTCACCGTCAGCGGCGCGTCCGCGCCGCGGTCGATGCGGTTTACACCGGCCGAGGTGAGCACCTTCACGCCCTTGCTTTCGACCCATTCCTTGATCATGCCGCCCGCCTTGGGCGTCATCATGCGCGGCACCATGCGGTCGCCCATCTCTACCACAGTGAGCTCGACACCGCGTTTGGCCAGTGCCTCCATGATGATGCAGCCGATGAAGCCGGCGCCCAGCTGCAGCACCCGCGCACCGGGCTTTGCGTGTGCTGCGATCGCACGCGCATCTTCCAGCGTCCAGCAGGTCTGCACCTCGGGCAGGTCGACGCCCGGTATCGGTGGGCGAACCGGGTGCGAGCCGGTCGCGATCAGCAGACGGTCGTAGTCCTCGAAATGGCCATCGAAAAACAGCATGCGCTGCTTCGCTGTGTCGAGGGCCACCGCACGGGCACGCAGTTCGCGGATACGTAGCTGTTCGAAGTGCCCCGGCGCCTTGCGCAGCCAGGTGCCTTTCTCATCGATGTTCTCTTCCAGCAGATAGGGAATCGCCATGCGCGAATACGGCGGCGAATCCTCATTTCCCACCAGCACGATTTCGTCCTGCGGCGCCGCGCGGCGCAGGGTTTCAGCGGCCACCACACCAGCAGGGCCGTTACCGAGTATCAGGTGTTTCATCAGACATCCTCGATGCCGCGGGCGCCCTTGTGCAAGGCACCCGCGATCATTGCAGGTTTGAGCTGCGCGATTACAGGCCCAGTCGCGCCTTGGTCTCCGCGGTCGGTACACCGTCCGGCGTCCATCCACGTACCTTGTAGTACTCCGGCAGCATGGTCGCCAGCCCATTGACCAGGCCCTTGGCCGGACCGGTCTTGGCCGGCTCGGTGGTCAGGCGTGGTGGCAGGTTGTCGTCCTTGGCGGTGAAGCCTGCGGCGTTGTTGAATTCGCGCTCCATGTTCCAGATGCGCTCGCCCACCTCGTTGAGTTTGTCCATGCTCCAGTCGCCTTCGCAGGCGGCATCGAGCTGAGGCTGCACATCGGCCAGGGTCCACGCAAAGCTGGTGAATACGCAGATACCGGCAGAGTCGAACACCGCCGTGGCATCCTGGAAGGCCTTGACCAGTTCCGGCTTGCCCTCGGTGGTGAGCGGATCGGTCTTGACCGGAATCCCAAGCACTTCGGAGGCAACGGTATAGCCGCGCAAATGGCAGGCACCACGGTTGGAGGTCGCATAAGCCAGGCCCATGCCCTGAATCCCGCGCGAATCGTAGGCGGGGAATTCCTGCCCTTTCACGCTCATCGACAGTTCGGGGTGGCCGTATTTTTCACACAGCCGCTTCGAACCCAGACCGATCTCCTTGCCGAAGCCCTCACCGCTGGCCGTCATCTCCACCAGCTTCGCCAGCGCCTCGGCAGAGCCGAAGGGCGAGTCGATGCCGATCTTGGCCGCATCGAGCACGCCCATGTCGTACAGCTCCATGACCGCACCCACGGTCGCGCCGAAGGAGATCGGGTCCATGCCCTGCTCGTTGCAGATCATGTTGGCATACTGCAGGGCTTCGATATCGCCTACACCGTTGGCTGCGCCCAGCGCCCAGGCGGCCTCGTACTCCAGACCGCCGGACGCGCCCCAGTACTTGGGACTGTTCTTGACGGTAAAGTGGCCCTTGTCTATCTCCGAGATGCGACCGCAGGCGATGGTGCAGCCGAAACACGCCGCATTGGTGACCAGCTGTGCCTTGCCGTCGCTCTCGCGCTTCTCGTGCATCGCCTCGGCGGAGATCTTGCCGGCGTCCTCGAACTGCACGTCGCGGTGGTTGCGGGTGGGCAGCGCGCCCATCTCATTGATCACGTTCATCAGCACCTGGGTTCCGAACTTGGGCAGGCCCTGACCGGTGACCGCGTTGTCGGCCAGCACCTTCTTGGCCTCGGTGGTCGCCTTCATGAAGGCCTTGAAGTCGTGAATGCCCGATACCCCCTTGGTGCCGCGCAGCGCGACCGCCTTGAGGTTCTTCGAGCCCATCACTGCACCCACGCCGGAGCGCCCTGCCGCCCGGTGCAAGTCATTCACCACGCAGGCGAACATCACTTCATTCTCGCCCGCCAGACCGATCGACGACACCCGCACCAGCGGGTCCTGCAGCTCGTGCTTGATGGTTTCTTCGGTTTCCCAGCAGCTTCGGCCCCACAGATGAGCGGCGTCGCGCAACTCGGCCTTGTCGTTCTCGATGTAGAGATAGACCGGCTTCGGCGACTTGCCTTCGAAGATGATCATGTCCCAGCCGGCAAACTTGAGCTCGGCGCCAAAATAACCGCCCGAGTTCGAGCACGCGATGGCACCGGTCAGCGGCCCTTTGGTCACCACCGTGTAGCGTCCGCCGGTCGATGCCATGGTGCCGGTCAGCGGGCCGGTGGACATGATCATCTTGTTCTCGGGTGACAGCGGATCGACCTTGGGATCGATCTCCGACACCAGGTACTTGGTCGCCAGTCCGCGCGAGCCCAGGTAGTCCTGAGCCCACTTCATGTTGAGCGGTTCTTCCCTGCACGTGCCTGCTGTCAGATCGACACGCAGGACTTTTCTGTTCCAGCCCATGGTTTCTCCTCCTTCAGGCAGCCGTGGTCGGCGTATTGGCCTTCGCGGCCCAGCTGCGCATCTTGTCCAGCCCGGTCCAGTCGGCATCGATATAGGTGATCGCAGCCGTCGGGCAAGCCTCGACACAGGCCGGATTGCCGTCGCACAAGTCACATTTCTGCACCTTGCCCGAATCCTGGTTGTAATTGATCGTGCCGAACGGACAGGCGATCGTGCACACCTTGCAGCCGACACAGGTGTCCTCGAACACCATCTTGGCGCCGGTAGAGAGGTCGATGCGGATCGCATCGACCGGACAGGAATTCAGACACCAGGCTTCGGTGCATTGGGTGCAGGTGTACGGCACCTTGCGTCCTTCAGCCTCGAAGTTGAAGACCTTGATCCGTGACTTGCTGGGATTGAAGACCCCGGTGTGCTCATACGAGCAGGCCATCTCACACTGCAGACAGCCGGTACACTTTGCGGGGTCAATATGAAGTGATTTCCACATCGACCTTCTCCTCCAAAATTCATTGTTGTGACAGTGATGAAGCATTCCCTATGAAGCACACTTCATACCTGTATTCGAGGATACGCCCGACCCGAGACGGGACAAGTGCAGGAAAACCCTTAGTACGAATTGCTTAGCGGAGCCGCTCCAGCGCCTTATTTCATGCGGCCGATCTTGCGATAGAGGGTGTTGCGGCTGATGCCGAGACGGCGTGCGGCGGCCGACACATTGCGTCGCGTTGAGCACCAACCGGCGTCACACAGCGCTCCTGAAGAACGCGCAGCAGACGTGCCGCATTGCCAGCGACATGTCACCTATCTGAAAGACGTGCTTGCTCGCCTGCCGAGTCAACCATACAGCCGGATTGGTGAGCTCCTGCCCCATCGCTGGACGCCGCTCGGAACCTGCTGACCCACTCCGTCAAGACGGGTTCGCCGGGCGCTTACCGAGTATTTCCATCTTGCTGCACTCAACAGTCTTGGGGCGCTTGAAGCGGCCGTGCATGATTACATCCGCTACGACAATCACGAGCAAATTAAGCTCGGATCGCAAGGGCACAGCCCGGCGGAATACCGGTTGAGAAACGCCGTCTAATTACCTGGTTCGCAACTGTCCAACTTCCGGGGGTCAGTTCAAATCCGGGGCGTTTCACACCGCCCTCGCACTACGGATTGCCTGGCGATCCGCTCTGTGACGCAGCCCGGAGCCGTTGAATGATCGCGCCTCTGTCGGGCTGGTTTGGCTTGCTTTCGAGATCCAGCGCAAACGCCAAGGGCGTTCTCCCGTGGTCTCGGTCTCTGACTGCGGGGTTCGCGCCATTGCTCAGCAGCAGCTCGACAGCAGCAAGATCGTTTTCGAGAACGGCGGTGTGCAGGGCGGAGATCCCCGAGCGCTGATCTATGGCGTTTATGTCGACACCGCTCTGGAGCAGGAAGGCGACCAGTTTTTTCCGATCGTCTTCATCCTCGGCCCGCACGACCCAGCCGACGCCGGTACCACGATTCAACGCAGCAATATTTTCCGCCTCCGCACCAAATCGGAAAAGATAGCTTTGACATATCGATTTCGGTAGCAACGTGTCTTTACCCTGGCTGCACAGGAGCAAGGATTCGAAATCGGCGAATGTGCGTGAGACAACATAGGCCCACGACCCCGCAACACTCAGAACGACCAGCGAAACGAGCCAGAGCGCGGCTTTCTTGGATCGGGTCATGTCACCCCCAGAGAATGTCCGAACCGGACGCTTGATCGTAGTGAACGTGTACCACCAGGTTTCGCCCGCGCCCCCCTTGCTCGTGCGATGCCTTCAAGCATCATCGGGAAGATTGAAGCAAAACTATGGGCCAACTGGTCCCGCACGCGGCTGGATATTTTCGTCCTGAGCAAATCAGCTTGTGTGCCATGTTTGAACCAGAGCCTCGCGCCCTTGCGTCCGATTTTCGAAAGCGCTTTCGACATTCCGCTTCCGGGGTTGTAAGAGGCTCGGAACAAGATCTCGAGGTAACCGAGGGCATACGTTGCGTCGATGGCTTCAACGAGCAGGCCTTGGGCAAAGTTCCGCAGCTCGGTGGTCATCGAAACCGTGTCGATCCGCTCGCGCAGATGCAGGAAGAAGAACTTGAGGATGTCTTTTGTCTCCGTCTCATCAAAGATGAGCTCGTTTTGAGCAAAGGGGCGAAGCGTCACATAGGCCGTTGACACTGGAATCTCCTGGACGAGGAATGAGGGCTCGACGCCGCGATCGGACAATCCTGCCGATCAGACCCGAATCACGCGTGAAGCAACGCGACTCGTCACTTGATGCCGACGTCATTAACGGCCGACCATATCCACGCACCA
>Ga0172382_10005852_pt1 | contig 18138 bp, 9 predicted proteins | sample Leawel138RmetaG_FD_122245 | JGI IMG/M metagenome (GOLD analysis project Ga0172382, IMG submission 122245) | Leachate microbial communities from a municipal landfill in Southern Ontario, Canada - Leachate well 138R metaG | ecosystem: Engineered > Solid waste > Landfill > Unclassified | place...
AAAATGTTAAGCGATCCGTTTGATTATCTTGATGATAATACCGATAATGATGATGGCGATATAGAAAATAGCGCTAATGATTTAGCTATTGATGGTTAAAAATAGGATAATAATATATGACAATAAAATTTACTTTACCAGATAAAAATACAGTACAAATTAAATCATCTTCGGCATCAACATCTCCTGTTGTTAAGAATGGCGATGGTAAAAAATATGCTAATGGGCAGACTGTAACTTATGGATTAACTAAGAATTCTCAATGGGCTGGATCTGCTGCTAATGCGATTTATACGCAACCTATGTTTTTTAGTCCACTTCATACTCCTCAAAATTGGCAAATTGCGTCAAAACGTAAAGAAATTTATCAATGGTCATTCATAAACCCTTGTTATATAACATGTTATGACGGTTCTTTAAAATTGATTTCAGATTTTTATAATTCAGATATCCCAATCTCTTCATACATTACCAGGATTAATGAAGATGAAGTCATGGTGCAAGACGGCCACGGGAATTTTTGCTTGCCAGACAGAGCATCAAAAAGATTTATGAAGAAGCAGTCAAATGAAATAAAAGTTATGGGAGTAGCAGAACCTCTTATTGTTACACATGATCATAAATGCATGATTATAAAGAGAGAAGATATTAAGTGCAGAAAGTCGAAAGGCAATAATAAATTATGTGTTTCAAAAAATTACTCTAAGACATGTAAGAGGCATAACTGTGATGATTTTGATAATAAAGATTATATTATTAGTAAAATAGATGCAAGAGATGTGAAAAAAGGAGATTTTGTTCTTGTTCCTTTTTCTACAAAGATTATTGACAGTGTTATAGAAAATGAAAGTCAGGCAAGATATGCTGGGCATTTAGCGTCTGATGGATGGGTGTGCGATGGGAATAATAATAGCGGTTATGAAGTTTCTGGTATTTGTTATAATCAGAACGAGAGAGAATATGTTATCGATTGTATAGACAAAGTATATAATAATTTTAATATAATTTCAAATCATGAAGCATCGAATAGAAGCGGAACTTTGCTATATAAGAGGACATCTAACTCTTTGGCGGTTGAGTTCGCTAAAAAGCTAGTAAAAGGAAAAGGATCTGATAAGAAGTTTACAGACCAAGTTACTTTATTAGACCCTAATCTTCAATTATACGTTCTTGGAGCTTATATACAATCTGATGGAGCTTTTAATAACGCTAATCAATGTATTGAAATAACAACTTATTCGAAACACTTAGCTAATCAATTATTATTAATGTTCTTCCGCTGTGGAATACTTGCTAGGGTTAACAAGCAACCTATTAGTATCTCAAATTTAACATTTAAAACAAATAATGAATATAGATATATAATAAATGTACCGTCATCTGAATGTTTTAAAATAGCAGAATATGTTCCAGGCAAATTAGATAATAAGATTTTTAAACGATGTAGAGATAATAAGAGATTTATATGGAAAAATTATGTTATTTCTGCAGTTACAAGCAATAGGGAATTTGATTATGAAGGGTATGTTTATGATATTAGAGTTCCGTCTACATATACTGTAACTGCTAATGGAGTTGGAGTACATCAATCTAGATTCTACTATGAAAACGAGCCTAAAATAGCCGCTGGTGTTGATTTTTATAGTATTTTTCCGATGAACGGCTTTACATTAGAATGTAAGGATAAAAAAGTACTGAAATTCTTCGAACACTTTGCCAATAAAATTGAACTTAATAAAATATGTATGTTGATAAGTCATGAAAACCATCTAATAGGAGATGTTTTTCCTTTTGCAGAAATACAATGTGATGTTTGTGGCGGCAGTGGGCAAAAGGCCGATGGATCACCCTGCAATCATCCTAATGGTAAAATATCAAGAGTAATAATTTTAAATCCTGATTGGATTGAAGTTCAAACTAATGTTTTAGCATCTGAGCCAGTTATAGTTTTGATTCCAGATGAGGAACTAAGGTTAATTATACAGAGACAACAGCCAAAACAGATATATGATCGATTGCCAAAAAGATTAATTGAATTAGTTTCAAGTGGGCATCCTATTCCCTTGTCTAATAGATGTGTTAGTCATATCAAGAATAATGCTAGTCCATATGGAGTTTATGGAACATCTATGGTGCGTAGATGTTTTACAATTCTTGCTTATAAAACTAAATTAATGACTGCCAACTGGATCGTGGCTGAGAGATTGATACTTCCTATTAGGATTGTCAAAATAGGAAATGATGAGAGACCGGCAACTTCAGATGATTTGGCTGATGCTTCTAGCCAAATAGCTTCTGTTGCGAATGATCCTAACTTGACTATTGTAACACACCATGCATTTGATTTTGAGTGGGTAGGGGCAACAGGCAAAATACATAACATTACCCAAGAGATAGAACAAATTGGAAAAGAAATTTTAGATGGTTTGATGTTAAATCAAGCTTTATTAAACGGGGAAATGGGCGGCTATTGTCACAGCGAAGATACTTTGACGCTAACTGATTCTGGTTTTAAACACTATTTAGACATAGATAAGAATGATAAAATAGGTTGTTATAATCCAAACACAGGAAAATTAGAATATTATAATTATATTGCTAAACATGTATTTGATTATTCTGGGGAAATGGTTAGTTTTAAAACTGATAAAATAGATATAAAAGTTACACCTAATCATAGGATGTTCGTTCAGCCTAGAGGAAAAAGGGGATTTAGGTTTGTAGAAGCTAAAGATGTTAAAAAGAGGGCAAAACTAATACAGTCAGTTACTGGTTTCGATGGAAATTATCAAAAAGAAATAGAGATTGGAGATGAAACTTATTCAATATATGATTTTTGTCAAATGGTAGGATATTATGTTTCTGAGGGTTCTGTCGCAGAAGAAAAAAGGAAAAATAGATCAGGAGGAATAAAGACGTTACATATACATCAATCTCTCAATAGTAAGGCAAGAAGCGGAATATCTAAATTATATAAAAGAATGTTTAAAACTGGGCATGAATCAGACAATACTGTTTCTATTTATAAACCTGCATTGGCTAATTACCTTGCGGAGCATTGTGGTCGCCATTCTTACCATAAGAGATTGCCTTCTTTTATTAAAAATCTATCTTCTGAATGCTTAGAGATTGTTTTAAAGTCGCTGATAGATGGTGATGGCTCTCACATCTATAGTAATGATGGTAGAAAAAACGTTCATTATAAATATTATACAAGTAGTGATCAATTAGCAAAAGATGTTGAAGAAATAGCGTTTAAATGTGGATATACCACTTCAGTTTCATATAAAACCATAGATCAATGCAATAAGAATAAAAAACATAATAAAGATGGCGTAGAATATATCACTAAAAAAGGTATTTGGATTATTTGTATAAGTAAAAATTTTAAGGGCAAATACCCTACGCTCGAATCGAAAAAGGCAGGACTATCAGGCAAAGAAATAACAAGAGAAAAATATGATGGGAAAGTATATTGCTTTTCTGTTCCTCATGGCCTTTTTGTAACAAAGCGTAATGATAAAATTACAATACAAGGTAATTCTTCTGCTCAAGTTGGAGTAGAAACTATGATTCGTCGTTTAGAATCTTGGAGAAATACTTTAGCAGACTGGATTCATAAGCACTTATTTTTACCTATGGCGATGATGCAAGGATTTGTAGATGAAGAAGAATCTAAAGAGCTTGGAGAGACTAAGTATTTATATCCTACTGTTAAATTTAATGATATGAATCTTAGGGATAAAAGCAATCATTATCAACAAATGATTAACTTGCATGATAAAAAATTAATTAGTTCTAGAAGATTGTTATCAGAATTTGATATAGATTACGATCAACAACTAAGAGAGATAAGAGAAGAAGAATTGCTTGTTGGCCCTCAAGGGCAGATGGCCGGAGCGCCTGGTGGGGCAATGGGGGGCATGGACTTAGGCATGGGGGGCATGGACTTGGGCATGGGGGCCATGGGCGGTGCTCTTCCTGCTGGAGGTATGGATTTAGGTGGCGGAATGGATATGGGAGCACCTGGCGCTGCTCCTAGCGGCGATCCAATGCCCGGCGTCGCGGGTGGTTTTTCTGAAATGGGTTCTCCCACGGCGGCGGCTTCTAGCATACCTCCTAATCTAAAAATAACAAAGCGAGGGAAGGCAACAAAACAGGAAGAAAAACCAGTTGCTCAACCAAGATTAATTAGATTAACTGGTTTAGAGCGACAAATGTATAAGGCACTTAAAGAGCTTAATATTCCTTATCAATTATATGGACAGTATCAAGTTCCTGTTCCTGGGAATGAAAGGCCATATTTACTTGATTTTGCCTATCCATCTATAGGCGTGGCTATCGAATCAGATGGGAAGAGGTGGCATGAAGATGTTGAAAGTAAAATCAGGGATCAGCAGAGGGATATTAAATTAGCCAATGTAGGATGGAGGGTTTTAAGATTTAAAGAATCGGCTATAGAAAATAGAATGGACGAAATAAAGAAAATAATATATGATACTATAGTTCAAGCTTCTAAAGAAAAATATAAAAATAAAAAAGCGTCTGCATCTGATTTCATAAAAATTGCAAGTTCTTTAACTACCAACGATATATTATATTCAAAAGAGGATATATCTGATTTAGGTGACATATTTATGATTGGGGTAAAATAATGAATTATTTTAATCTTAGCAATATGAAATTAGCAGCTAGAAAAAGAATTAGAGATAGAGGAATTCGTTGGAAGGAAACATATCGAGAAAAGTCTGCTCCGCTCAAGAAAAGATTTGATAAAAATATAGGTCCAGGAGCTTATTATAGATGGGAAGGCCACGATTATACAACCGGTTCTGATTATTTTATTGTCGTAGGCCCAGCTAAAACCAAAGAAGGTAGAAAACTATTTTTCGCCGGCATTAAAAAATTGCCGCCTAAATTCAAAAGAAAAAAAGTATATGCCCCGTCAGGAAAATATTTTCCATCTATTGTATCTGCTCTGAGCCATGTTAGTAAAATGTGGGGTGTAGCTATGCCACAAAATCAAAATAATTATACTATTGATACTTTAGCCAATATAGATATTCCTAGGCATGTTAAGGGTTAATTAATTTTTTAAAGGATTTTTATGTTTTTTAATTAAATTATTGAATATATATAATATAATTTAAGGACATATTATGCAAATTACTGATAATTTATTACTTAACGGGTTTTTAGCCATTTTTATTATAAAAGAAGTTTTGGGGCTAGTATTTGCATTTTTAAAAAGCAAATCTAGCAATGAATCTATTGATCATTTTTCTGATAAAATAACAGATACAAAGAAGTCTATATTAGAAAAACAGATCGAAATAAATAGTATAATTAATGAAAAGCTTGAGAGGATATTAGGTGAATTGGTATCTTTAAATGATATTTGTCAAGTTACTAAAATTCAAAATGATACTATGTATAAATGGCATAGCCAGGAAGACAACGATGGAGTAAAGGTATGGTATGTTAGAAAAAGTCTTTCTGACTCTATATATAATCTATCTGTTAGTATTCAATATCAGAACGATGCGTTAAAGGATTTATTTAGTGAACTAACTGAATTCAAAAAAGAATATGATTCCTTAAAACAAGAAAATTTTAAAGATCAAATTTATTTAAAAAATGTTTATAAGGAATTAACAGCTAAAGAGGAAAAAATACTAGATGCTTTAGATAAAATTAATCAGAATATTAGAGAAATTAAAAATTAGGAATTTATTATGGCATTTGAAAAAACTAATAAAAAAATAGGACAAATTATTGAAATAGAAGCATTAAACACCCCTAGATGGCCAGAATTTAATCTTACTAAATTTGCATCAAGAGATATTTCGGGATTGATTAATGGTTTTGATATTAAAAAAGCTATTACCGAGAATCCAGAGCATCTTTTTGTTAAAATCTTTGCAATTAAAGCTGATAAAGTTAATGATAATGGAGATGCCTTTACTCAGGACGAATTAAAGCGTTCAGCATCTACTTTTATTGGTGTTCCTGTTTTTTGTAATCATCAAAATGATGATATAGAAAAAGCCAGAGGGAAATGCGTTCATGCCTGGTACGATGATGAAAAGAAGGGCGTTTATATTATTTCTATGGTTGATAGAGTAGCCTACCCAAGACTAGTAAGAGGTATAGAAGAGGGGTATGTCACCGGAACGAGTATGGGTGCAATGTCTGGAGATGCGGAAATTTTGATGGCTGATTTTTCGCAAAAGAAAATATCAGATATAGCAGTCGGAGATAGTGTAATTTCTCACTTGGGCAATAGCTGCAAGGTAAAAGAAGTCCATAGTGACTATCTTGGATCTGAATTAATTAAATTTGATTTAGGAAATATAGCCAACAGTCCCCTATTTACTTTCGACCATCCTGTTCTTTCGATCCGTAAAACAGAAGTTTTAGAACAGAGAAAAAATAAAGATTGGAGGGAGTTCCCATATGATTGCATTTTTAGGGAAGCTAAAGACCTATCTTTGGGGGACTTCTTACTAGTCCCATCTAGATATAAATTATCAGAAAATAGTGAGTTTGATACAGATTTTTATTATCTTCTAGGGGTATTTGCCGGCGATGGATACATAAAGTTTAACAGAGGGAACATAGAAGGTTTTGGTTTTTGTTTTGGATCAGGTGAATTCGCCTTAATAGAAAAGGTTAAGGAGATATTAGCTAAGTTTACAGAATATAAAATCAATGAAAATGTTATAGAGTCTCGTAATGGTTGTTATATTACTATTTATGATAAAAAATTAGCAAAGCAAATAGATAGAATTATGGGTCATGGCGCTCATTCAAAGAGAATTAAGCTTGAATCATTTAGTAGAGAAGCTATTGAATCATTTATATCTGGTTATATTGACACCGATGGGTGTATGGTTAAGGATTACAGTAATTGTAAAAATACTATTAGAGGTTTCCAAATATCTAGTTGCAATAGAGAACTTTTAGAAGATGTACGTTCTATGTTAATTCTATTAGACTGTGCTGCTGGGGTTAAAACTAATGTTAGAAAATCCAGTATAAACAGTTGTGTTAATGTTGATACTATTGAACATACGCTATTTATTAGTTTATTTACATCATCTAGAATGAAACAATCTATAAAGGTAGCTAAAAATCTTAAGGGATATGAAGCATCATATTATAATACTCCTAATTTTATATTTAATATTGGAAAACAAAAATATATAGCCTGTAGGATTAAGGGTATAGATTTAATCGATGACTTTAAGGAGGAGGTTTATGATTTAACTGTTGAAAATGATGAAAGCTATATTGCAAATGGTTTGGCAGTTCATAACTGTAGCGTTGAATTTAGTATTTGCTCCATTTGCCATAATAAGGCCCATGTTGCTGAGGATTTTTGTGACCATATTAAAAATGGTAAAAATAGAAAGATTTCAGGTAAGGTTAAATGCGCTTATCATGATAGCCCCTCTAAGCCTGAAGATGATTGTCCTATTTGTGGGAAGAAAAAAGAAGAAAAGAAAGAATTTGAGCATAAAGATGCTAAAGTTTATGAATATAATTATGGTGTTAAATTTATAGAGGATAGTTTTGTAGTTAATCCAGCATGTAGTACATGCCTTGTTGAAGATGTTTTTAATATATCAGAGCTGACAAAGAAAGTAGCTTATTTAAAGGAGAGAATGAAAAAAGTCTCTGCTAAAGATGAATCTGGTAAATTAGAAAAAGTTGCCGGACAAGCCGAAGTTGCTCTTTTAACTGATGCTATGACATATGTTGAAAAAGTTTCGAAGAGTATGATGTCGCAAAAAGAGCATATTTCTATGGCATATGTTGCTGAATTGGTTGATGTTATGGCTAGTTTACAAGAAACTTTAGATGAATTAATAGAAATGGGATATGTAAAATTACCATCTCCTGATTTAAATTCTTTAGATAATGTCGTTTTGCCAAAAACTGGTAAAGATGCTGAGAAATTAGGATATCAACCTCAGCCATCTCCAATCGTAGAACAGCCAGTTAAGCAGATGCCAACAATAAATAATACAGTTAATACTCCTGGGGCGGTTTCTGAACCTTTAGGTGATTTAGGGACAGTGACCCATCCTAAATATTCTTTCGATGAAAATGAAAAAATAACAGGAATAAAAAAGGATTTTGTACAAGCATGTAGTAATTTAAAAGTTAAGCTTACTAAATTAGGCGAAATTTTAGATTCTATGGATAATAATAAAGATAAGGAGTCTATGATAATGGACAATAAGAAAAACAGTGAAACACAGGAGAAGCAAAGTAAAGTTGCTGGAGCTACAGATGTTACTACTGAAAAGCAGTTGGATGATGTTGACGCTCCGAAGGGGGGAAGAAGCGGCGCTCCTGATGTTATTACTGAGAAGCAGTTAGACGATCCAAAAGATGTAAATGTGACTACTAGTGAATCCCCACAAGAACGCAGGGGTTCTTATGACGTTATTACGGAAAAGCAGTTGCAATCTATATCAGGGACAGACCTTGCGCGTTGGGGAGATTATCCTGAAGTGATCACTGAAAAACAATGGCAGGATACAAATAGACTAATTGGATCTGAATTAAGCAAAGATCAATCGGAAATCGTTACAGAAAAACAACTTGAAGATTTTCTATCAAAACATAGATATGCAGATTTAGATGTTATTACAGAAAAACAACTTAATTCTGGGAATACTACTCAAACAAAAAGAGCTTCCTACCAATATGATCCTCAAGGTTTAGTTAAATCAGCAGTTAATGCTATTGCAGATACTATTGCATTCTATCAGAAAACTCCTAATGAAGTCACTAAGGCAGCAATGTTTATTAATGAAAATGTTAAAAATATCGATAAGGCTGCTCTGTTGTTGCTTGTTAATGCATTAGGCAATAAGAAAGAAGCAAAAATCAATGAGAAGAATAGAATGAGATATTTTTCTAAGTTAGCTTCGGTAAAATCGCCTGATACTGTAGATGCTTTAATTGCCAATATGAGTGATTATTTAGAAAGTCATTCTGCCGAAGATTTTATTTATGCGGTTAAACATGTAGCGTCTAATAATAAAGCGATGATTAAGGTTAACAATTTGGTTAAAGAAAAATTAGCAAGCACTGAAGATGTAAGTTCGAGTGTGGTTGACAAGGTATCTCAATTAGATTCTGCACTTAATGACATAGATAAGCCAGAAGACGGAATGTATCAAGTCCAGGCAACTATTGATGAGATTAAGGTTAATCCAACTAATAAGAAAGCGTTCTTAAAAGCAGTGATTAAAATGGCGAATGCAGAAATTGCTAAAGAAATGGAGCAAAATATTCCGGCCGCTTTAGTTAAGGTTGATATTGATGAAAAAGCTGGAGTAGTCGTTGCTACGTTAAAGGCTATTGAGAAATTAGATAAAGAAGAGAAAAAAGCTTATGCTAAATTAAATCATTGGCTTGTTAAAACAGCTAAGAAAGAAGAAGCTGATCCTGAAGTTAGCATGGGCGAGGATACAGATGATGGAGAAAAAGATGCTATCGTTGTTGCGTCTCGCAAAGAGAAAAGAGAGAAGCTAATAAAAGAAGCTCAGATGTTTGGTGGAGAAATGGGTGGACAAGGCGGCACATCTCAAGCTCCGGGTGCAGGAGCAACATTACCTCAGCCTCCGGCAGCCGGTGGCGTAGGCGCTATGGCCCCTGCCGCTCCTGTTGAAAGTTTTGAGCAATCAGATTTTGGCGGGGACATGGAAGATGACGATATGGATATCGCGGAACCTACCCCTCCAGGGACAAGATGCCCAGCTTGTGGAAGTATAGATGTTGATACCCGCGATGGCAAATCAAGATGTAACAACTGTGGAACAGACTTTTATACTAAGGTTGAAGTTGTTGTTTCAAGATGGGCTGGCACAATGGAGGGCGAATCAGAAGATAATAAAATTGAAGATACCGATTCTGCCGATGTTACTCCTGGTCTTGCTGGAGAGGGCTTTGAGCTTCCTGAAAGCGGAGAAGTTCCAATGGCCGCTGCTGCAAGTACATCTAACAACAAGCAAATTAAATTTGCAAGAGTTGCTGCAACAACAAAAATTAAAGATTCAGTTTTAAAACATTTAAAAGCAAATAATATACAGCTAGGTTCTGTCAGTCCATTAACTGGAACTCAAAATACTGTCAAACTTTCAAATGGTAATTATAAATGTTTAGATACCGGATCTGATTATCATGTTGCATATTCGGTTGATAGCAAGAATCCAAAGAATATTTATGCCGAATGGAAATGGATGCCTGTTGTTAACTATGAATGTCCAGATTGTTCAAGAGCGAAGAGAGCATTTGTTGATGGATTAGCTAAAATAGACATGACCGAAGATAAGTTTGATGCTTTAGATTTATCAGAAAAAGGTAAAGTAATTTTGGCTATGAAAAATAAGGGCATGTTGGGGAGAATTAAAACTGCATCTACTAAGAGCGGTTCTACTATCGCTCAGTATAAGCAGGCTTATGGCGAAATAGCTAATGATTTCCCGATTGAATCTTGTATTGAAAAATTAGCAAGAAGATATGGAGAAGACGCTATTGCTTTAAGTGGGCCATGCGAAGGTAAAAATTTAGCTGAATGCGTTTGCAAATCGCTAAAGCAAGCTAAAATATATTCTCATAATTTAGCTATTAAAGTTGCTGATATTTGGTGTGATCCTGATGCTGGTTCCGAATGCATTGAAGATTATGTGAGAGAGGGTTTTAATATTAAACAGGCTACTACAGTTTGCTCTATGTTAAAAGCTAAGTATGCTCAATTTGACGATATGATTGCTGAAGATTTAGGAAATGAGATTGGGGATACCGGAGGAGACGATGATGATGGGGACGTAGAAGTTGATACATTTACTTCTGATGATATAGATCCATTTGATGATGCCGAAGGCGGGGCCACTATTACACTTAATCTTCCATCGGAAGTTTTGGAGCAATTAGATGAAGCCATAGATATTGCCAAGGGTGAAAACCCTGATTTAGAAGAGCATCATCAAGATGTTCCAGAAGGTGATATAGAAATTGAAGTTCCTGCTGATATAGTAGAAGAAATTGATGAGATTGCAGATGATGCTTTGGGTACAGCAGCGGAAGGCGAGAACGTTATAGAAGATATTATAGGCGAGGATAATGATGATTCCGCTGAAGATGATAATGAAGTTTCAGTTGAAATTGAAGAGGTTGAAGTTGTAGATGAAAATAATGAAGATTTTTCAGAAAATAATGAAGGAATTGATAATGATGATATAGAAGATAATATGAATGATTCTGATTCTCCTGCTGATGACGGAGAACAGTATAAAGAAGGTGATGACATGGATCTAGAGGATATTGAAAAAGAGGCACAGTCAATGAAAAAGGGATACATTGGCAAAGTTGGCGAAATTTCTTTAGACTTGTCTAGATTGAAGGATATTTTGAATAAGCAAGCTTCTGAAAAGAAGGTCGATTATCAGAATGTTCAAGATTCTCCTGATATTGGAAAAATCAAAAACAATGGAACTATGGGAAAAGAAGATAAGTTTGACGCCAAAGCTCCTAATCTTCCACAGGGTAAAAATACTCTAGGGAAAGAAAAAAATATCAAAGAAGAGACCTTGACAATTCCTGCTGGAAGTAGTCCTATGGGCCATGAAAGCGAACAGGGCTTAGATGGTGGAGATACAAGAGCAACTGGTGGAGAAGATGGTGCTGGAAAATCGTCAACAGCTAGTAGAATAAAAGATTTAGCTAATAGAATTGTAGAAGCTAAAGAGAAGAAATTAAAAGCCAAAGAGCCTGTTGCTAAAGATAAAGATATTCAACCTATACAAAATGGAAAAACCATTGGAGATGAAGAAAAATTTGACGCGAAAGAGGTTGATGAATCTAAGATGAAAACTAAAGATGGATTCATGGGAAAAGAAAAAGAAACTTTAAAGAATAAACCAGATTCTCCTAAGGACCATCCAAGTATTCCGGCTGGCGAGGGGAAAATGAAAAATGATGTTAATGATCCTGAAAAACAGGATAATATAAAAGGTACTGTCGTTGCGGGTAGCAATGAGGAGTCCGTAATTGAGAAAGAAGCTTTTCGTATTGCTGGTAGAATGGTAGCCGTAGGCTCTATTAAGCCAGAAGATTTAGCAACAAAAGTTGCTGAACTAAAGCAATACAAAGTCGCTCAATTAAAAGATCTTGAAAAGGGCATCTTTGCAAGCAAAGGACTCAATGCAGTATCAGACGGGCTTGAGCAGCCTGTTCTAATAAGCGAGAATAGCAACCAGAGAAATGGACAGCAAGAATTAGCTCATAAATTAGCTAGTTTATTCCGCTTAACAAAACAAAATGATTTAGCTCAACAAACAGATATAGATTTTAGGAAAAACTTTTAATACCTAAAATTAAGGAGAAAAATAAAATGGGTCTTATTGAGATTTATCGTGTAACCGCAGATATGTATGCAGCGGATCCGGATTTTGTAACGGACACAGCAGAAGGTTTGCTAGTTGCTCAGAATGCTGCTGGGCTTATTGAAGCCGCCGATGGTACTGTTAGGGCGATTGGTGTAGCTGGGGATACTCAGTCAAATTCAACTGCTGGCACTCCGCTTGCTGCTAATGTTGTTATTAATAGCGCCGGAGCAACCCGCTCAACTCAGAATAGAGTTTCAGACTTTTTTGATGAAACTTTAGCTTCTGGTTTAGTAACTGTTTATCATAGTGGTGGAAAGTTTGCTACCGATCAATATGATACAACTGTAAACTATGCCTTTGGCGATGCATTATATTCAACTGCTGCTGGTTTATTCACAAATGATGCTTCAGCTAACAACCAGATTGTTGGTACTGTTACTGGAACTCCTGATGATTATCCGAGTGGTGTTCCTGGCACAGACGTTGCCGGATCGATTTCGTTGGGTGTTTATTTAGTATTTAAGCTTGAAATCTAAGTGGGTTTACAAGTTTAGTTTTTAAAAATTTTTATTTTGTTATTTTAGGATTTGTACATATATAAACGAATACCTAAAAAATAAATAGGAGATAATTCAAATGGCTTTAGCAAAAAATTCAATTACCGAACTTGAGAGAGAAGAAATTATCGCTCAAGCTCTTGCAACCGATGAAGGTCGTGTTGCGTTGGCACAGGCAATGGTTGAACCGATCCGTAGATCGCTTGAGTATCAAGCCGTGGGTCGCAAATTACTTATGGTTGACGAACTTCCTCAAGGCGCGTTGGCTCGGTACGAAAGAGATGTTGCGTCAATCGCACATATTATCGCTCGTAAAGGCGCTGTTCCTGATCAAATTCAGGAAGGCGAGGAAATCCTTGTTCCTACTTTCGAAATTGCAGCGAATCCAACTGTTCGTCTTTCAGAGATCAAGGCCCGCAGATTTTATATTGTTGACCGCGCTCAAATTAAGGCGAAAGAAGCTATTCAGAAAGAAGAAGATACAAACATTTTCGCCGCTTTATTGGCTGCCGCCGGAACTTCTGGCAACACAGTCCTTAATCCAGGTTCGCTTTCAACTGATAGTTTAAACACTGCTTTCCGTTTAATCGAAGAGCACGATCTTGTTGCAACTAAGATTGTAATGCATGCAAGACAATTCGCTTCAGTAAGAGCATGGGGTAAAGATTTCTACGATGAGGCAACTCAGCGTGAAATTATTACTACTGGTTTGTATGGTCACCTTTATACTGCTGATATCCATGTCAGCAGCAGAATGGACCCAACTACTGTATTGGTAGTTGCATCGCCTGATACAGTTGGTGCTTTCCCTGTTCGTCAGGACATCACTGTTGTTCCTGCTGATGATCCTAAGAACCTCCGCCTCGGCTGGGTTATCTATGAAGAGGTTGGAATTGCAGTTATTAATGATTATGCTGTATCAAGAATTCTTGTAACAGCAACGTCGTAAGTAGTTGTATGGTAAGGTTTTACGAAAGGGCAATCCGAAAGGGTTGCCCTTTTTTGTTTTATTATAGTTTTTTATTAAAGGAAGTGGTTAATTCTGTTGGTAATATATCAGTAGAAGAAAGGTAGAACAATGTTACCAACATTAAATTATAATAAAAGTTTTCTTAGTGAAGGAATTATAGAAGCAGTTGATGGGTTTTTATTAGGAGATGGGGGGATAAATGCAAATTTTGCATCTAAGGTTGCAAGATTGTATTGTGGGCAACAATATGAAGAATTTGCAAAATATATGATGAATCATTTTATTATTTATAATCCATCTTACACAGACCAGCTATGCTCAAGCATGAGTAGCGGAATTAGATATGATGGCAGAACAAAATTTCATCCTGATATTTATAATCAATATTTAAGATGGTATGGTCAAAATAATAAAAATAAGCAACCCCCTGATGATGTTAGAATAACTCCTATTTCGGTAATGTTGTGGTATCTAGGAGATGGCTCTATAGTTCAGACTAAAGATTCTATTACGTTAAGGTTGTCAACTGATGGATTTTTGCCCGAAAGAAATGAAATGTTAGTAAATAAATTGAAAGAAAAAGGAATAGACTGTTCTAGGAATAATGATAATAGAATAAGAATTAATAATAATAGTATTGGAATATTTTTTGATTTTATTGGAAGAAAGTCTCCTGTGGCATGTTATGACTATAAATTTAATTTGCCTGAATGGAGATTAGAATCTAAACGCATGTCTGAAGTCGCAAAAGAACTAAATATACATTATAATAAATTGTCCTATTGGGTAAAATTTGGATATGTTTCATGTTTGCGAACTAATGAGAAATCAAGACCTAGATTTTTACCTCATCATATAGAGGAAATTAAAAGATATATTCAATATGACAATTCGTTGACCAAAGAAGAAAAAACAAAAATAACAAATATAAAAAAATATGGAGTAAAAAATGTATTTCAGTCTGATGAAATAAAATCTAAAATTAAAAAAATAAATTTATCGAAATACGGAGTAGATCATTTATTAAAAAATAAGGATATTTTTGAGAAACAGGGAAAAATTGTACAAGAAAAGTATTTAGGTGAGGATAAGCAGAAGCAGCAAAAGCGAAAAGAGATTTTTGACACGTTGAATGATTTGGGAATTAAGTGTACATTAAATGACCATTCGGCTATTTCCCCTGTTGAATTAGATATTTATATTCCCGATAAAAATATTGCAATAGAATTTAATGGAAGTTATTGGCATTCTGAGGCAGTTTTAGATTCAAGGGCTGCTAAAAATAAACATTTAGAAAAACTAAAGATATGTAGGAATAAGGGGATTAGGTTATTTAATATTTTTGAAAATATTTGGGATGAAAGAAAATATCAATATTTAAATTTATTAAAAACGACACTAGGTTTGAATAATGTAACAATTGGTGCTAGAAAATGTCAATTAGATGAATCCTTATGTAAAGAATTTATTGATAGCTATCACATTCAGGGATATGGGAGGGGGACTATTAAATGGTTTAATCTGATATATAATGGAAGCGTTGTAGCATCCATGACAGCTTCTAATCATCATAGACAAAATAATAATAATGTAATTGTATTAAATAGACTATGTTTTAAAGATGGAGTAAATATTATAGGGGGGTCAAAAAGGTTATTTTCTTATTTTGTAAAATGGGCTAAACAGCAAGGAATTAAACAAATATTATCCTGGTCTGACAATTGTTGGACAGAGGGTGATGTTTATAAGACATTAGGCTTCAGTTTAGATAAAGAATATGGTCCTGATTATTTTTATTGGGATATTAAGTCTAGAAAATATAAATCTAAACAATCGCAAAAAAAGAGTAATACAAAATGTCCTATTGGTAAAACGGAAAGAGAATGGAGTTTACAAAGGGGGTTGTATAGGCTTTGGGATTGCGGAAAGAAGAAATGGATATATAATATTTAAAAAGGAAATATTTAAAAATAATAAGAATGAAATAATTATGAACTGGTACAGAATTTCTCAATATGATTTAGATGTCGCTGATCCATCTGTTGATTTAGAAACAAGTGATGGTAATTCTGGTTTTCCTCCTATAGATGATAATGACGGCTCCGGCGGCAATGAAGATTTTCGTCCTGATTGGAAGATGACGAATCTTATTTGGGGGTGGTTCGAGAAACAAAATGCTCCATTTTCTGAATCTATAGCAGATTTACTTATAGATAATATTTTAGATATTGAATTTCATATCAGAGAAAGACCTGAGCCGTCATATCCATTAAAGGGTAAAGCTTTTGCTAGAATAGTTTTTCTTATGGACGAGTCTAATGTTAGATGGTCAGTGCTTGAAAACGAGATAACTAAATTTGTTTTATTTAGTGATTTATGGAAAGAAATTGGGATAGATTATAACAAAGCATCAAATTATTTAAATATGCCATCATTCCATAAGGTTGTTATTGATGCTGGTTTGCATACAAGTTTAGACTTGGCCTCAAAAAAACTTGAATTTTGGGGTTTTGAAAATCTTAATAAATATCAAAATATTTTCGCAGAAAAATTAATTGAACAACTTAATAGATATAGTTATTCAAATTTAGACAAAAGTTCTTTGCAGTTAAAACAGGAACCAAAAACCCTTTCTAATAGAATTAATTACTACATGAATTTAGATGGAACACACCAGCTTAGGTCTGGAATGATTCAATTTTATGATTTTAGTATTATTCCCTGGGAATTTAAGCAAAGTTCTGATAATGAATTTACGCAATTAACAAGTGGAGAGCAAAAAGAATTCGTTGATGGCTTGTTCGATATTATGCAATACTTAGATGGTAGCGAAAATATTTTTAATATTAATCCAGAATTTGAAATAAGTGGTAAATATATGGAAGGGACATGGAATTATCCTCCAGAATATGAGGATGTTATTCCATATTTAATCGATAAGAAAAAAGAGTATAGGATTAACTTAGAAGAAGATGAAAATATTGCTGATTTTATTAGAAAATATAAGAATTTTAGCATGATATTTAAAGGTATACCTGAAAATTTACTAGTATATATAAATATAACTAAGGAAATGGTAAGTCCTATTAAAATAGAATCGGGGCAATATGATGTAGAGTATAATGCTACAGCCTACATAGAAAACATAGTCCTACGGAACAATGAATTAATACTTACTATAGGGTACGAATTAGAATGAAAATTATAAAGACAGCTCAAGCATCTTCGGTGGGGGTTAGTAAACAGGTTTTAAAAAATAAAATTTATAAAGCATTGGGTTCTATAACTAGCAGATTATATTCCGATGTATATTGGCAGGGATTTCGGCTTGTTAGAGAAACATTTGATAATCTCGGTTTGGATTGGGTTCTTTTAAATGCTGAATATGATAGAAAAAATTCCCCGCCGCAATATAAAGAATGGAATATGGAAATAACTTTTATTAACAATAAAGGCAAAGAAAGCAAGTTAGGGGCTAAGGTTATAGCTTCAGGTGCCGGAAGTGTTGAAGATCCATTAGACAGATATGATATTAATGTAATTTTATTTTAGGAAATACAATTGAAAAGCATTCATTCAAAAAAATGGAAAGATAAGCTAAAGGGCGGCTTGGCAGATGATTGCGTTCCTTCTGATTTCAATTCTGACCAATTAAGTAAAGGTATTAAGGTAGAGATGGAGCATACTGATGATCCTGAAATAGCTAAAGAAATAGCTATGGACCATTTGCAGGAAGCCAACGATAAAATAAATCAAAAAGGTGGTAAGTATTATGATAAATTAAAGGATATGGAAGAAGATATAGAGAAAGAAAAAAAGGAAATTAACAAATCTTATGGAGATAGGCAAGTGAGAAAAAAAGCACAAACATTTAATCAAGATGATTATATGGATTTGATTGGTTTTTATACTGAAAGCGGGGAACTAGTGTCTGCTAAAAGATACAATCAACAATATGTCAATAGAGCAGAGACAGATAATAATATAATTGTATTAGAAGACGTTCCTGTTGGATTAGCGCAACGATTGCTATTGCAAGGAACTGGTAGACAATGGTTTGAAGATGGCTTTGATGCTGCTTTGGCAGCTAATCCATACCGTGCCGAAGATGATCTTGACTATGCTGACGAAAATGAAGATGTTGATGGGATGGATAATATTGACGATGACGATGATGAAGGCATTTTAGATTTTGATGCATCTT
>Ga0172382_10005853_pt1 | contig 18136 bp, 7 predicted proteins | sample Leawel138RmetaG_FD_122245 | JGI IMG/M metagenome (GOLD analysis project Ga0172382, IMG submission 122245) | Leachate microbial communities from a municipal landfill in Southern Ontario, Canada - Leachate well 138R metaG | ecosystem: Engineered > Solid waste > Landfill > Unclassified | place...
CGACCAATTTTACTGCTACAACACCCGTACACAAAAATGGAGCGTCTTTCCTATAAATAATAATGGAGGTATCACTCCCAGATATTTCACTTCATTGGGACATCAAGAAGAAGGCCTTCAGCTTTACCTGTTCGGGGGCACGGGAAATCTATCGGGAGATCAATTACTGGGAAGGGAATATTTTTATGATTTGTACCAGCTGGATCTCCAATCGAAAGTGATTACAAAAGTCTGGGAAATCCCATGGAGAGAGGAGAATGCGGTGCCGGTAAGAGGAATGGTCATTAATGAAAAATCATTTTTCTATACATTATGCTATCCGGAACATTTCACAGAATCCTACCTGAAACTCTACCGGTTCTCCCTCGAGAATGGAGATTATACTATTCTGGGGGATTCCATATCCATCTATTCCGATAAGATTAATACGAACGCCAATCTCTATTATGATCATGACTTGAGCACACTTTACGCGGTTGTACATCAATTTGATGATGACATCCAATCTGACCTGCAGATATATTCTCTGGCTTTCCCTCCGATTACGGAGAAAGAACTTGCCAGCCATCCGCCCGTCGGGACGAAAAGCAGCAAATGGGTTATTTATCTGGTTATGGTGGTGCTCTTAACCGGTATAGGAGTCACTTTACACCGTTCACGCAGAAATAGTAAAAAAAATCCTCCTATCCCGGATAACGGCAATACTTTACATACTCTCACCAACAAACAAGAAATAGAAATTCAACCAAGAGCAAATACTATTTTTTTGTTTGGAGAGTTTACTGTATGTAATCGCAACAAGAGGGATATCACCTATATGTTCAGCAAAAAATTAAAAGAGACCTTTTGTCTTTTGCTACAATACAGCCAGGAGAAAGAAGGGATCACATCACCCCATTTGAGCAGGTTACTATGGCCCCAGAAATCATTGCAAGAGGTGAAAAACATAAGAAATGTGACTTTAAACCGGCTCCGCAAGATATTAGAGGAACTGGACGGAATTGAACTCATGTATGAGAAGGGTATGTTCGCCCTTACGCAAAAAGACCCGATTTACTGTGACTACACAAGATGTATGCAGATTCTTTCTTCTAATCAATGGAAATCGGAATCCCAGGAATTGATTGAGATAGTGACCCGAGGAAAATTTTTAGAAAATGAAGACAAACCGTTTTATGATTCCTTAAAAGCAAAGACAGAGAGACAGATTGATCCTTTCATCCTCAGAGCGTTGGAAGAAAGCTATGAAAAAGAAGAGTGGAAAACGACCATTCATCTCTCAGAAGCTGCATTTCATATTGACCCGATGAATGAGATGGCACTTAACTATATGATCAAAGCAATGCAGAAGCTGGGCATGCATGAAGGTGCCAAGATCAAATACCTCTCGTTCCTGATAGAATATAAGAAAATAATGGGTAAAGATTATCCCCACCCAATGAAGCTTTAGCATTGCTGGTGGGTATTCCTCACACAAATTTCTCCCGCTTCTGCAGATTGAGGAAGCCGATCATCAGCCAAACGATACTGCCGATTTATTACTTTTTCAAAATATTGAAAGTCAAAAAAATTTCGTTGTATCTCTTAATTCTGATTATACTTGCCGAAAAAATCAAATATATTTGATTTTTCCGGCAAGTTTAATCACAAAACTCCACCCATCACACAAATTTCTCCCGCTTCTGCAGGTTGAGGAAGCCGATCATCAACCACACAATGCTACCTATTATCAGGAAAAGGCGGTTTTTGAGGATGGTATTCTGCCAGATCACGGGATGGATGTCGTTAGGTATGGAAAACGGATTCAGGAAGAGATTCCAGTATGCATTTGCCCACTGTCTGTTACCGCCGACAACAATAAAGAAGAGGAGCCCCATGACAATCATAATCACTGCGGTACCATTACCGCTCCGGGTGATGGTGGAGAACATAAAAGCCAGGTTGCCGAAAAAGAGCATCGGGAAAATAAGCTGGGCGGCCATCTCAAATATATTGACAGGATAAAGCAAGATACGGGCTATGTAAGCAAAAAGGATCAGGATAAGATAATTGGCCAGGTAAATCATCAGCATACGCACTCCCCATACCTTATAACGGTAATTGGGTATGCCAAAGATAATCTCCAAGATCCGGTTATCCTCATCATTCTGGATACCGAAGACAACCGGATAGAAGATAAGCAGCAGGCAGGGGAAGAGCAACAGGCCGTAGATCGACCCCTCGTTGATCTCCGCCCTATTCCACGCCTGCTGGAACATGAAAAAGGCAAAAAAGCCAAAAGCAGCCAAAAGAAACCAGAAGAATTTACCGGCAAATATAATCTTCAAATTATACCGGACAATCCTGGTCACCAACACCCTATATTTTTTTAAATTCATTGCTTCAGATATTTTTCAACAAACATAAGTAAGCATCCTCGAGATTGGCTTCTACCGGCACTGCTCCCGGGAACGGCTCCTCCACCGAGATATAGCGCACCTGTATCTTCTCCCCATCTTGGATATTATTCACCACCAGCGATTTATCTAACTTCTCCTCAAACGACTCCTTATCGATCAGGAACTGCCATACCTTACCCACCGCCATATCCACCATCTTCTCGGGCACGCCGAAATATTTCAACTCTCCTTTGTCCACCACCACCACCTGGTTACAGGAACTGGAGATATCTTCGATGATATGGGTGGAAAAGATGACAATACGGTCTTTACTCAACTCCACCAACAGGTTACGGAATCGGATCCGCTCGCGCGGGTCGAGTCCCGCTGTCGGCTCGTCCACCACGAGGATACGGGGTAGATGCAATAGGATCAAGGCAATCCCTATCCGTTGTTTCATTCCACCCGAGAAAGAGCCAATCTTGTCGTCCTTACGTTCATGCATATGCACTGCTTTCAACACATACTCAATCCGTTCACTACGCACTTTATTGTCGGTCAGCCCTTTCAAGATAGCCTGGTAATCGAGGAACTCCCGGGAGGTCATATTCTCATAGGTACCAAACTCCTGCGGGAGGAAACCGATGAGGCTCTGCAGTTCTTCACGGTAGACACGGGTATCTAACCCATTGATCCAGATGGTTCCATAGCTCTGTTCTAAAATACCGGTGATAATCCGCATCAGGGTCGATTTCCCCGCCCCATTCGGGCCAAGCAAGCCGAACATGCCGGTCCTTATATCGAACGACACGCTACGTAGCGCTTTAAACGGGCGGCGGCGCTTACCAATCAACGGGATATTCATCACCATACGGAAATAGGAGCGCTTCAACCCGGCAAAACGTCCTTTGATCCGTTCTATATTGATATTTTTCACATAAAGGTATTGAGACGAAACATAAATGGCAATACCCAATCCCCACAAAACACCGATCACCAACACCATCGGGAGATTATCCAATTTCTTGTAAAATCCGAAGAGGATCAGCGGCGGGATACTCCAGAAGATAATGCGATTGAGGTAGCGCACCATCCGGCTTCCTTCAAAACGATAAAAGAGATATGCCCTTATCTTGCGCCACAGGTACAGGGTGGCAGCATACATGGCAAACGACAACAGGAAGTTCCACAACTTACTCTCGATGTAGAAATAGGTGAAGTAGAAGCCAAAGCCCCAAAGGATAAATTGCCAGATGACATTGACAAAATCTTTCAGCGAATGGTATTCACCACTCAGTCCCAATCGGCGCCGTAATTCCAACCCACTGTTCCATTCACGGACAAATCGTCCGGAGCGGTCGTAAATCTTTACCAGGCTGCGTACCACGATATGTATCTCCTGATCGGGATCGACCACATCAGCTTTGGCTCGCCGCAGGCTGGCCTGTGCGAAATAGGTAACCCCGGGAATCAATGCCACCAGCGCTGTCAGGTATAACACTTGGTACAACAGGTCATCGGCATAGAGATAGACGAAAGCCACACCCACCATGAAAAGTAACAGATGAGTTATTTTTGTTTTCATCGACAAGGTACGATACCATGCCAACGTATTTTCCAATCCCATATTGACGGTAGGAATAATAATCAGCGTCAACAGGGTAGAGAAGGCAAGCCCTCCAATCACGGTGATGGCAAACGGGGCACCAATGGCTCCCGCATATTCGGTATCACCCATTGCCAACGGAAGCATGGCGATGATGGTAGTGATAGCGGTGATCAGGATGGGACGGATACGCGACAAGCCGGCTGTCATCAACGCCCGCTCACGGCGGAATCCATTCTTACGAAGGATATTTGAATAGTCGATCAGGATGATACCGTTGTTGACCACCACGCCCAGCAAGATAAGAAATCCCATCAATGTATTGGCATTCAGCAGACTATTCCCAGTCAGGATCAATGCCAACAATGAGCCGATGGCGGCCAGGGGAATGGAAAAGAGCATCACCAATGGTGTGGTGACCGACTCGAACACCACTGCCAGAATCATGAATATCAACAGAAAAGCCGCCAGAATAAGGAACTTGAATTCTCCAAACTGCTCCTCTTCATGGATCACCTCGATGGCCACACCGGCCGGCAGATTATAGTTGGCGATCAACTCGTCGATATTGGTACGATAGGCTTCCAGCAAGCTCTTGGATTGCTGGGCGCTGCGGAGAAACGCATAACGCACCTCCAGCTGCTTGTCCTGGTTGACACGCACGATGCGGGAACGACCGAATCCTTTGTTGACCGAGGCAATATCCTGCAGGTTGTGCATACCGCCACTTGTATTTAGTATCTGCACCACCTGAAGGTCGTCTATCGTCTTTTGTTTTTTTCGTTGCTCCTCCTCTTCCTCCGGTGTCCTGTCACGAATGATGATGTCATACGATTCGTCACCCACCTTGAAAGATGTCCCCGACGAGAACTCGGTATTCAGTTCCGACAGGCCGGTCGTTATATTGGCACGCGTGATGCCGTATGAAGTGAGTAATATCTGGTCGAAATCGAGTAAGATCTCCGGCTGGCGCCGCATAAAAGTAACCCGGGAATTCTGAATATAATCCTGCTGCTCTATCTGGTATTGCACATCTTCCGCCACCAACTGCATCATTTCATAATCGGAACCCTTGATGATGATTCTTTCCTGGTTATCGCCAATACCTAACAGGCTCATAAAACCGACCATACCACTCAACCCCCCGGCACTATTTTGTCCTCCTCCGGTAGCATCGGCCACATGAATCTCCGCTCCTCCCACATTGGGTATTTTGGATTGCACATCCGCTTTGATATCTGAGATTTTACGCTTTCCTATCTTCTGGAAATCTTCCTGCAACACGAGTGTCAGCACCGCCTCTTCTTCATTGACCCGACTGACAAGGTCTCTCTTTTCCGGAATCTCACCCAGCCGTTCTTCCAAAAGAGTCACAATATTATCGGTATTCTCCAAAGTGCTGCCGGCCGGCATCGTCACGTAGATATTAAAGCGGTCGGAGTCCACCTCGCGATTCTGTCGGGTTGCTGTCGAGAGGGATAAGATCAGCGCGAGGAAAAGCAGGATGATGGAACCAAAGATGATCACTCCCGGATTTCGCATGCAACTCTTCAACAGCACGAGATACACTTGGATGGGGCGTTGCGCCAATGATATCTTTTCATAAAAGACACTCTCTCCCTTCTTGCCGCGTAAGACGAAATAGACCGTCATAGGGACAAAGAAGAGTGCTACAGCCAGGGATACCAGCAGGGTGGAGATGATCGACACACCGATATGGGAGCCCATGAGCCTGAACAGGAAGTTATCAGAGAAGACAAAAGGAAGAAAGACAATGACAGTGGTCAAGGTCGCCGCCACAATAGAGCGCCACACCTCTTTTGTACCCTGCTTGACCGCCTCGCCGGGCGGCATCCCCGTCGCCGACAGCCGGTAGATATTCTCCAGGACGACGATACTGTTGTCTAACAGCATACCCACTGCCAAGGCCATGCCTACAAGCGTCAGGCTGTTGACGGAGATTCCCGCGTAATAGAAAAAGTTGAATGCGGTAAAGACCGATATCGGGATAGAGAGTACAATAAAAAATACCAACCGCACATTTTTCAGGAAGAACCAGAGCACCAGAACGGCGAGCAAGCCTCCCACCAACGCCAAGTTGATGATCTGGTTGATATTGTTCTCCATCGTCTCGGCGCTATTGGAGTCGACCACGATCTCCACATCGAGCGCCGCTAACCGTTCATTCAACTGATCAATCGCTTTCAGGGTGCGATGCGACAGGTCGATCATATTTGCCTGGGCATCATTGACCAGTGTGACAGATATCGCCTCCATACCGTTGACACGGCTATAAGAGGTCTCTTCCTTCAAGTCGAAAAAGATCGTCGCCACGTCTTTCAGGAAGATGGGACCGGGGGCGACCACCAGATTTTCCAGATCCGACACCTTGGTATAAGATGAGTTCACATGTACAAAATAGTGGCTGTTGGTCTCCTTGACGGAGCCGACAAACACTTTCTCCCGGGCATTGCTACTCAGCAAGTTACTGATACGGGAAGGGGTGATATTCAAAGCCTTGCCCGCCTCCCTGTCCAATTGGATCTCAATGGCACGTTGGCGCCCGCCATAGACCTGCACTGCCGCAATCCCGTCGATATTTTCCAATTCGGTGACCACCTCCTCATCGACAATATTTCGCACCCGGTCCACACCGCCAAATCCACGCACTTGGAGCGACATGAAGTTGCTGCTCATCATCGAGACATCCATCTTCTGCACCCGCACGTTAAAGCCATCGGGAAGGGAGGTGGAGACCTCTTTCATCTTCTCCTCCAGGCGCAACGAAGTGGCCTTGAAATTGACGTTATTTTTGAAATCGACGCGTATGGATGATTGTCGGCTACTCACCTCTGATTGTATCTTATCCACCCCTCCGACGGAGCTGATAGCCCCTTCGAGCGGAATAATCACCGCCGACTCCACATAGCCGGGATCCATGTCCCGCTGTGAACTGACGGATACAGACAGCATCGGCAGCTCCGCGTTGGGAAGCAGCTCTACCGGCAATTGCTTATACGACACATACCCCAACAGGGTAAATGCAATAAACAACATGCTGATTGTTACTCTTCTATTTAAAAGAAAGTTCATTCTTTTCCTCTCAATTCGTTTATCTCCTCTCCTCCTCTCACTCTCCTTTTCATCTGTTCAAAGAGATAGAAGACGCACGGAATAACCACCAAACTCATCAAAGTGGATGTAACCAGTCCACCTATTACCGCCACCGCCATCGATGAGCGCATCGAAGATCCTTCGCCGAAACTGAAAGTCATGGGCAGCAGCACCAGAATGGTAGTCAGCGTGGTCATGATAATCGGCCGGATACGTTGTTGTCCCGCTAACACGATCGCTTCGGTCAGATCCATCGTCGTCTTCAACTGATTGATACGCCCCACTAACAAGATCGAGTTGTTGATGGCGATCCCCGCCAGCATGATGATCCCCATCACCCCCATGATATTCAGCGGCGTAGCTGTTATCAGGAAGATCATGACGGCCCCCACCAGTCCAAACGGGATGGTCAGCAGGATCACAAACGGGTAGAGCAATGATTCGTATTGAGAAGACAATACCATATAGACCAGCACTACGGAGAGCAGTAATGCGAACAGCAAGCCATCCATCGACTCTTTTCGCTTCTCCTCTTCTCCCGTCACCGTGATCGAATAGCTGGGAGATAGATCAATACCACTGACAGCGGTACGGATTTCCTGGGCAACCTTGTCGAGAGACTTTCCGGCCCCCATATCCGCCACAATCTTGTTGATGCGGCTCTGGTTGCGGCGGAATATCTCTTTCGGTGCCTGCGAACTGGTGACAGTGGCTATTTCATTCAACCGGAACTCCTGGCTCCCACTACGTATCACCATATTATCCAGTTCGTTCTTGCTGATATCAGGCACTTTAATGACGATATCACGCATCTCTCCCCGATAATCCATCTTCCCCACCTCACGGCCCTGCAGTTGCTGTCCTATCTGTTGAATCACAGTAGCCACGGTGATGTTATTGATTCCGGCAATGGTACGGTTGATATAGACGTTCAGTTCCGGCGCACCATCGGCCATCGACGATTTGGCATTATAAACACCATCGATAGGGGCCATCTGCGCCAATACCTCATCGGTCAGGTAACCGATCTCTTCGAGGTCGTCGCCTTTCACTTCCACAATAATAGGCGCCTCTTCCCCTCCCAGGAATTCACCCAGTGAGTAGTCGTCCTGCTTGAATGAGAGTTCCAACCCTTCGATATCGCTGGTCGCCTCCAGAAAACGGGAGATCACCGTTTCGGGTGACAACCGGCTTTGGTTGGAAAGGAGCACTTTCATCATGGCAGTATGCTCTCCTTCAAATATCTCATTGTTGGCAGAGCCTTTGCCGATATGGCTGTATATCGTCGCCAGACTGTCTTCACTTACCGTGTGGAGCAGATATTCCAGATTATTCACCACCGCGTCGGTCCTCTCCAGCCGGGTACCTTCCGGCAATTTGACCGATACCGTGAAGTCTTTCCCTTCGGCACGCGGCAAAAACTCGGTACCAATAAATGGAAGAAGGAAGAGGGAGATCACCAATATAGCTACCGAAGCGCCAATCACCCACCAGCGATGGTTGAGCAACATGCGCAGTTGATTGCCATACCCTTTGAACTGTACCGACTTAGTCTCTGCCTTCATCTTTTTCCGTCCCGAGAAGCGGTCGTATAACATCGGAATGACCAGGAGAGAGACAAAGAGTGACGACAACAATGAGAATGTCACCGTCCATGCCTGGTCTTTGAATAGTTCTCCCGAAGCACCATGCAGATAGACAATCGGGATAAATACCACAATAGTGGTCAATGTAGAAGCAATGACCGCACCCGATATCTCAGTCGTCCCGTTAATAATCGATTCTTCACGCTCCAGTCCCTGTTCCCTGTTTCGGAATATACTCTCAATCACCACGATGGCATTGTCAATCAACATTCCCGCACCAAGAGCCAACCCGCTCAATGTCATTATATTAAGTGTAAGCCCATTGAAATACATCATATTGAATGTAGCGATAATGGATATGGGGATCGACACACTGACAATAAGGGTGGTGCCGATCCGGCGGAGGAAGAAGAAGAGCACCAGCACTGCCAGCAACATCCCAAAGAGGGCGCTGTCCATCACCTCACCGATCGATTGTTGAATAAAGGTTCCCTGATTGCTGATGACCTGGAATTTGTATCCCGGCAATGCCTGTTCAATGAATTTCAGCTGACGGGTGATCAAATCGACTGCCTTTACCGTATTAAATTGGGTCTCTTTATAGACGGAGAGGCCAATACAACGCTCCCCGTTGATCCGTACAATATTATCGGGCCGGGCATTCTCGAACTTCACCGTGGCCAGCTCTCCTAAGAAGAGCGGCGCCCTTTCCATATTGCCGTTTGTATTTTGCGACGCGGTGCCGGTGGTAGCTTCCGTCGATTTATAGCTGACGATCAGCTTTTCAAAATCAGCCTCGGAGGTGAACAGCGACGAGCTCTTCACCAGGTATTGCAATCCCAGTTCACTCACCCGTCCCCCGGAAATACTTTGATTGTTGGTTTCGATCCTCGACGCGATCTCATCCATGGTAAGGCCAAATGCGTTCAGCTTATAGGGATCGGTCTCGATGGTCAACACGGGGATCTCCTCTCCCGACAACGCCACCTCAGCCACCCCCTCGAGACGGATAAGCTCGTTACGCACATAGCTGTCGGCCATCTTACGCAGTTCCGCCATATCGGTGATCGAATGGTGCGACATGGCGATCAGCATCACCGGCGCGGTATTGGGATCGTGCTGGGTGATATTGATTGATGTGATATCCTGATTCTGGGAAAAGGGAGTCATCGCCTTCTGGAGGTCCAGGAAAGCTTCATCCATATCCTTATTCTGCACGTACTCGACCGTTATGCGGGCGGATCCTGCCTTGACGATAGACGATACCTGCGTCACATCACTTTGCCGGATAGCCATCGACTCCATGTTTTCGACGAACATCTTCTCGATCTCCTCCGGTGGACGTTCACCCGCTTCAAACTCTACAAAGAGCCGCGGGCTATTCATATCCGGCAATAGATCCACACTCAACCGGTCGTAGGAGATCTTACCCAGCAGCAAGATGGCAAAGACGATCATACTGATGGTCACAGGGTTCTTTAATGCAAATCTGACTATATTCCTCATTTACTCAGTCATGTTAAAGGTATACTTATCCTATTGTTCAGGCTATTTCAACACTTTCACCTTGCTATTTTCACGTAATGTCTCGTGTCCCCTGATGATCAGATTCTCATTTTCTCTCAGCCCTTCGGTAACCTGTATGTTATCCTCATCCTCCAGTCCGGTGCGGATATCTCTCAAGATAGCGGTATTCTTTTCCACAACATAGACATATTTCCGGTTTCGCCTGGACAAGAGAACGCTTTTCGGGATAATAATGGCACTATCCGCCCGGTCGACAACGATATCGGCTTTCACAAACATGCCGGGGCGCAGTTTCAACTGATTGTTATTGATCAATATCTTCCCTTTGAAGGTACGGGTTTCGGTGCTGATGGCAGGCGAGAGCTCACTGATTTCACCCTGGAGGGTATCGTTATGCAAGGTATAATGTGTGATGTGCACCGGTTGATTTGTCCTTATATATTCAATGGCACTCTCAGGAAGATTGATCTCCATATACATGCGGCTGTAGGCCATCAACCCCACCATCTCGCTTCCCTGGTTCACCCGGCTTTGTGAAGTATAATGCGGCAAGGAGACGATAATCCCGTCGAAAGGGGCTCTCACATTCATCTTATCAAGGTTGATGGTCGCATTTTCGAGGTCGTAACGGGCATTGGTGACCCTCACTTCGGTATTGCGCATCTCACTCAGGGTGACCCCCCCCTTCTCATACAACGCCTTCTGTTTGCTCTGCTCCTGTTCTGCAATCTCAAGACTGAGCTTCTTCGACTCCAACGCGATACCGTTTTCATACTCTTTGTTTTCGAGACGAATAATCAGCTCTCCTTTTTTCACCGCGTCACCCAGTTTAAATGGCTTGCCGGTAGCAGGATTGTGCTGCAGGTTGTAAAATCCGGTCGTCTCGGAATTGAGCACCACGCTATATGTCGCCTGTGCCGTTCCGGTGGTATTTACCAACTTGCTGATCGATCCTTTTTTCAGTTCCTGCACAGATACAGGTGTTTCAATATCGTTTTGGCTGCCTTGGGGTTGATTTCCGCATGCCGTAAGTAAAGCAATAACTACCGTTGACAATAAGATCCTGTATTTCATTGTTTTTATATTAAATAATTTCTTTTTTATTTCTATCCTCTCAATTCTATTGATTGCCATCGACCAGTTCCCTGACCGGCACAATGGGTTCATCCTTTTCAAAATCATACAAAGAGAGGATTTTGAGGTTGAGCAACTCAATCTTGTAGTTGATAAGCGCTTGCGCGTGCGCCATCTTCCTATTCGACAACTGGGTCTGGAATTGGCTGATTTCCATCCCTGTCAGATCGCCTTCACGATACCTCGTCAAGTTGATATCGTAGGTTAGTTGGGCGTTACGCACGCTCTTTTCAGCGATATCTATCTGCGTACGAAGATTCTCAAGCCTTCTCCACACCTGTCTTGCATTGAGTTCTATATCAACTTTCAGGTTCTCTTGTTCAAGCTTAGCAATAGTTTGCGCTATCTTTTGGGCTTTTACTCTCGCCTTTTTTTCGCCCCAATCAAAGATAGGAACGGTAAAACTTATGGCCACACGTGGGTTTTGGGTGGGATTTTCATACATATTGCCAAGCCGTTCATGGTCTCCGATGATTCCGACCGAGAGCGAGATGTCGCCCTTGAACTCATTGAGACTCTTGGTCTGAATCATCTGTAGTTCCCCCAACTCAACATCAATCTCCCGCTGACGGATTTCCATTCTCGAACTCAATCCATTTTGTACAACCCGGTTCAAATCAATCGCGATGGGACTCACCTCTATCTCCGCGATCACTTCAATATCTTCACTCAACGGCATCCCCAGGCTTTGTTTCAATTGATCCTTGGCATTCTCAAGAGAGACATAACGCTCCTGGACAGTCGATTGCGCATTGGCAAGGTTCAACTCCGCCTGAAAAAGTTCCTCTTTCGCAGAGAGGTCGGCCTCCACCTTATTCTTGATGATCTCGAAACTCTGCTCTGTGTTTTCGAGTTCTTCCCTACTGATAGCCAGGTTATTAATCGCCATATAGACAGCGTAAAACTGATTCGTGATGCTTCTTTCCGTATTGAGTCGTTGCAACGCATAACGTATTCCCGCGTTCTCATAATCGAATTCAATCCGTTGCAACTCCATCTTACGGCGGTTGTAGGTGAAAATGGGCTGGTTCAGCCGCAGATAGAGATCATTGCTAAACGCCTTGTTACTGTTATCCACCCCTTCCACCGTCGATTTATTATCCTGCCATCCGAATGTATTGATAAGCGAAATTTCACCGTCGGTCAGTAAAATCGGCTGTGATACCATAAATGTACCGCTGGTATTAAGGGTCTCATTGGTGTACCATTGCGACAAACGGTTGTCGAAGCGCCTCGATCGACTGTAATTGAATGGGTTCAGGTCCAATGAAAAACGGGACTTCAGTGAAGCACGTTGCGCCACAACATTCTGTTGATACCTCTCCAGGTTGAGCTTCGATGCTTTCAGGTCGGGATTATGCTCTTCTGCAATATCCAATGCTTGCTCAATGGTCAACGGTGCTTGCGCATAGGTGGCTAAAAATAATGATGTCACCGCAAAAAACAGCAGTAAGCAGGAGATTTTTATCGTTACCCGTTTTTTATCCATACTATTTATCTTTCTTACAATTATTTATCTTCTCACAATTTTCACGGCATCAGCCGTCACGGTACGTAACTTGCAATCATTACTCAACACAACCTGTACCGTATCATCACTAAAAAAGTAGCTTCCCAAAATACTCCATCCCTCATCTGAACGCTGCAGATTGATGTAAGCATTCTCTTCCTCTTCATCGTATCGTACTTTAAAATGATACTCGGCATCACCGCCTGAAGCGCCACGCCCACCTCTTCCCCTACCCCGGAGTCGGCGAAGTTCATCCGGCTTATATAGATAATAAAAGAGGTCGTACTGTCCAGCGTCTGGAACAGGAATTTTCCATGTCGCGGTCTGGCTTCCACTACCGCTTTTGATCACGTAAGCCGAACGGATATGGGTGCCATAATACTTATCATGGGTAGTCAGTGTCCACTGCAATGGCGGACGCCAGTCCGACACCCCCGAATAGCGGAACGAATTGTCATCCACCTGATCGAGCCACTTCGGTAAAAGACCCACCACTTCAGGTGACGACAAGACAAACAGCAATGAGTCTTCATTATCGACAATCACCTCCCCGGATATGCCATAAGAGGCGTTTTCCACGATGAAATCGCCCTCTTCATCGATCGGCCTGTTCCGCTCCCGGATGATATTGCTGATGGGCAAATTGATCAGATTGGGCAAATTGGCCGATATCAGCGTATTGATAAGGATATTACGCGGGGCTTCATCCCACACCGACACCAGGTTCTTCGTCTCATGTGCCTTGAACGGCACTTTCCGTTTTGCACGCGGATCATAGATTGCTTGTCCGGCGGTATTGATCTCCACATTGATTACTCCGTCATAGTCTGAGTCGTTGGTAACCTGCAGTTTGATCACAAACACCTCCTTATCCCGATTGGTGATCTGTGTGACCTCCGGCGTTCCGAAGATATATACGGGAAGCGGTGTAGGGTTATTCCATGTCAGAAGTGGTCTCTGCAGGTCCACGCCTGCCATCATCCCCATGGTGTCCAGCAGATTCTCAAACCTCAGATTGGTGAATATATTACGCTGCAGGACTGCACGCAGCGAATCTCTATATTCTTTGTATCCCACATTTTCCTCGGCATAAGCAAACAGATTATTGGCTTTCAGTGAAGTGACGTTATCGAGTAGATCGCGATGCTCCGGATCGGCCAACAGCTCTTTAAAAGGTGCCTGTTCCATCAGCAGATTGGCTTTCTCGTTATTGCTGATTCCATTCATCTGCCTGATCCAGTTATTATTATCTGTTTTATCCTGTAGGTATAACTCAATGAGTCGATTGGCTATCGGCCACTCGGAAGAAAAAATATTATACCTGAAATTGTACAGTTGTGGAAAGACAAAATAGGGATTCGCCCTCATTGAAACATTCACAGAACCTCGATCCCGCGACCAGTCAAAATTGCTTTCCGTTCGTTCGAACAGCCTCAAAAGTTGGTTCAGAACACGCATGGCCGCCTCTTCATCACTGATTTCCTGGCCATTTCTCCTCGCCTGTTTTTTATTGTTTTCCACCCCTCTTACCACATCCGCTCCATTGATCAAGCTTCCCCTTTCCGGGAGCAACACCATCTCGGGTTGCATCACCTCCTGTGCCTGTGTCCAGGTACGCACATAACTGTAAAACTGCACAGGCACCTCGACAAGAGAAAATCGGTTGAACGAAAAATCGAGTGAATAGGCCACCTCAATCGCACGTCGGCGTTCTCTGATTTGTGCCGGAATCGTATCAACAACCGGGGCGAATACAGTTGAGAAATAATCGTGTCCCTTCAAATGCCATATGCTAAAAAGGGTTTCATCCACATCGACACTCTTCTGTTCATAATCACCGATGATCAGCGAAATGGAAGGGGTTAGAAAATCGGTCTCATAGATAAAGATACTGTCATAGGTCACTTCGGTGATGATCTTGGTCTTCTTTTTCGCCATCTCCACCACCTTGTTGGCAACGGAATCAGAAGCTGCCATAGCCTGATTGGAAAACCTTTCCCCACGGGGGGGCCTCCCCTCCTGCCCACTTCCTCCAGGCGCCATCCCGCCAGAGGCTCTTCCCTCGAAACCTCTGCCTCCAGAGCCTCTGCCTCCAGGAGTTCTGCCTTCGGGAGCTCTGCCTTCAAACGAACGCCCTTCCCCGCTGGTTCCTCCTCTATATTCACCTCCCGCGGTAGCTCTTCTGCCTCTCTCTCCATCTCTTCCGCCACTTGCTTCAAAGTTAGCATCCCCCCCGGATCGGCCTTCTCTGTTTCCCCGCTGTCTACGTATGGAATCGCGGTTGAAAACCCGGGTCGAATCTCTGTCACGACGGAATGTTCCGGTAGTGTCCCGATCACGTCTAAAAGCCCGGGTAGAATCCCGATCACGATCAAAAGCGCGGGTAGTGTCCCGATCCCTGACAAAGGGAGGGGTAGCATCCCGATCCCTCCCTGAAAGGCGGGCCGAATCCCCACGAGAGAACCTCTCCCTACCACCGTGATCACCCTCTCCCAAAGCCGCAGAATCACCATTCTCTTCGTCCGGTTCATCCACTTCTACTTCGGTTCTTTTGACGATCGGCCACTTCATGGTTCCCTGCGACAGTGCTTTCAACTCATTAATGGTCTTCACCTTCAACCGGAAATGACTGAAATAAGCCTGCTGCCAATCGGGATTTTCACTGCTGTACGACGTGCCCGGTCGTGGATACCAATAAGTTTCAGGCGTGAAAAGCAGATAGTTTTTATCTTGAAAGCTATATTTCTTGTCGATCTTGAACATTTGATTGGCATACTCCTCCTCCAATAACTCGACAGGAATATCGAGATAACAAAAACCATCATCGACAGATCCCGCATATTTCACTCTGAATCGGACCGAATCTCCTGGTGCTATCTCACGTCCGAAGTCCACCAACAGGATCTGATGATCACGCCTGAATGACAGCCGCTTATCATTTTCGGTCACCTCATTCACCTCCAGACCGGGATTGAGGCAAAATGTGAAAACTGCCGCTCTTTCCAACGCAACGGCACGCATCTCCACTTCCGAGGCAATCGTTTGAGGATGCTGCGTCACACTGATATCGTAATGGTCAATCACCATTTTCGGGCTATTCACATATTGGTTATTCACTTCAGTATACAATCGACGCATTTTTCCCGCTTTGGTAATGGTCGCCACATGATTATATGCGGCCCATACCCCCATAGCGATAAAAAGCAGCGACAGGAAAAGCCAACGATAACTTCCATATTTTGTGTTGGGGAGCCTCCTGAACAGATAAATAGCAAGCGAGATAAATCCGATACCGAGCAGAAGGTAGATCATGCGATGATTGATCAAGACGCTCCAATTGGAGAATCCCACAATCGTGGATTTGACTAAAGGCAGGTTATAGACCATGTAATCAAACAGGTAATAGAACTTATCTCCAATATAGAACAGGGTGAGGGCGATGTATCCCAATAAAATGACAAAAGTGATGGCCTGGCTTTTAAGGAGAAGCATCAATCCGACAGACAAACCAAAGATATAAATCAATGTGGGGATACAGATCAGCAAGAAATAGAGGAGATAGGCTATCCAATCGATGGGTACACCGGAAATAATATTAAAGACGATTACCAGCACGATAATAAAGAGGTCTAACCGGAAAAAGACTCCCATATTTCCTACAATCTTACCGATCACATATTCCGCGTTACTCAGAGGATGCACATAGAAAACCTCTGACGTGTCGAGTTTCTTATCCGATTTTAAAAATTCGGAAGAGAGAAATACGGCTATGATAGCCTGTCCGGTATTCAGAAACATCAGGTTGACATAAGGGATATTGGCCGGTAACGCCTTCATCAGCCACATTCCCCCTCCATCAGCCACCAACGCCCCAAAATTAAATATACACAATGCCAAGACCGCCAACACCAGGAAGATACGATAGAACCAACTCCGCATCAAGAGTTTACTCTCATACTTGGCAACAGATTGTATATTGTGCAACTTGGACATACTTTATTTTGTAATTCCTTGAAAAATCCTGTTTCGTTCAATCTCAATCAACCCTCGATCCACCGATTCAGCTTCTTCTCCATGTAATATACATAGGCGTGTTCGAGATTTGGTGGGTAAGGTTCCGCGTCGTAGCCTTCTATCTCGTCGGCAACAACCTGTATTTCCCACCCCGTACCAGATGGTATGGTGGTAATAACCGGGTATTTCTTATCAATCAGCGGCAAGTCATCACCACTGATTTGCATACGCCACACCTTGCCTTCCGCGGTTTTCCGCATATCCTCGGGTGAGCCGAAAAAGGCAATTTCACCTCTGTTCATCAAAGCCATACAGTTACAGGTACTCGATATATCACCCACTATATGTGTCGACAAGATAATGGTCACGTTCTGTTCACTGATCTTTGCGAGCAGGTTGCGGAAACGGATCCGCTCTTCCGGATCCAATCCGGTGGTAGGCTCATCCACGATAATCAGCTTCGGATTGTGGATCAACGCCTGGGCAATGCCCAAACGACGCTTCATACCACCCGACAACCTGGAGGCATATCGTTCCCGCACATCAAACAATCCAACGCTCTCCAGCATCTCATCCACCGCCTGGCGACGCTCTCTCTTGTTATTCATCCCGGACAGTCGGGCGGCATAGTCTAAAAATTCATAGGTTTTATATTTGGCGAAGAAACGAAAGTCTTGCGGTAAGTAACCGAGGATACCACGCACCTCTTTACGCTCTTTCAACAAGTTATATCCAAACACATCCACTTCTCCCGAAGAAGGCTCCATAAGGGCTACAAGGATTCGCATCAGTGTGGATTTCCCCGCTCCGTTAGGTCCCAACAGGCCAAACATACCTGTCGGAATCTCCATATCGATATCTTTTAATGCATGGTTCCCATTCGGGTAGACCTTATTCAGCGACCGTATTGATATGCTCATTGTTTTTGTTCAAAGTACTCCACTTTGACACATTTTTTCAAAAAGGTTTAAATGAACAGCGTTATTTTTCCTGTTTTTTTATATATTGTATCAATTTACCTCCTCTTTCCGCAGGATAATCAAAGATATATATCCGCCAGGAATCGACCTCTCCGTCCAAACGACATCTTTTCTTCCCTCTTGTACAACAATATAAACAAAGCCCCCGCAAGATTTTACTCTCGCGGGGGCTCACTGTAAAGATTGGCGGCTACCTGCTCTCCCACATGATCTGCAGTACCATCGGCGCCATCGGGCTTAACTTCTCTGTTCGGAATGGGAAGAGGTGGATCCCCGACGCTATAACC
>Ga0172382_10005856_pt1 | contig 18134 bp, 19 predicted proteins | sample Leawel138RmetaG_FD_122245 | JGI IMG/M metagenome (GOLD analysis project Ga0172382, IMG submission 122245) | Leachate microbial communities from a municipal landfill in Southern Ontario, Canada - Leachate well 138R metaG | ecosystem: Engineered > Solid waste > Landfill > Unclassified | place...
CCATGCAACGGACCTTGATGGGTACTTAATGGATGCTGATAAAGCACGGATTGACGAAGCAGATATTCTGTACAAAGAGTACATGGAGCACTGCGCCAAGCTTGAGAGCGCCACAACCCACGAAGAGGTTGTTGCTGAGCGCACCCATTTAGTGGAAAAAGCGCGAGAAATTGGCCGATTCTTAAAAGACGTCTGTGCCCATGAGCCTAACATCCACGTCTACTCCTTTGAGACTCCCCAAGAACAGCACGGAGCGGCAAGCCGCTTGATCAGCAAGCTCCGTAACCCGGTAACTGGGAATGAAGAGTTCCTCTACTACGTCCAGCGGGCGTATGAATTACTCTTCTCCCACGTCTGGGCTGATGCCGTCCTGCCAACAAAGCGCTCAGTGATCACCCCAACTCCCGTCACCGTCCCGGTGCAAAACTACGCGGTTCACCGAATCCCCGATGTCGATTCCTTGATTAACAACTCAGTGATGTGCGTCATGCTCCGCGGAGCGCTCCTTCCCTCGATGATCGTCAGTAAAGAGATTCAAGAGTACTCCTCCAACGGCTTTGTTACCCCGTTTGCCCTCTTTAAGATTAAGCGGGATGATTCAAAGCGCGAAGCAAATATGGATTACATCCTTGATTTAGATAAGTCTTACTACGACTTAGAAAGCCTCGATGGGAAAGATTTAATCTTTGCCGATCCAATGAACGCCACCGGCGGCTCCCTTGTGACGATCGTTAAGTATCTCCGCGACCACAACATCAAGCCAAAGAGTGTGAAGTTTATTAATATCATCAGTGCCCTAAAAGGATCATTACGGATTGTTCGGGCGATCGAAGGAGCGGAAGTCTATACGCTGTGGATGGACCCCGTCCTCAACGATGCAGCGTACATCCTCCCTGGCCTTGGAGACGCAGGTGATCGCTTAAACGGTAAAGATAGCGAATCAAATCCACGAAATATTATTCAACTCCTTGCCGACTACGGAGCAAACATAACCAACCTCTACCGCTCCCAAGTCCGCGAGATTGAGCAGACGGTTTTGGAGCGATGAAGAAGAGTATTCTCATTCTAATTTCTCTGCTTATTATCTTCACTGGTTGTACCACAACAAACTCCCAGCGCCTTTCACAGGAGGCGCTGCGTTTTTTTGATGAAGGCAACGTTGAGGCGGCAATTCCCCTCTTTGAAGAAGCCCTAGCGGCTCAAAAAAAGAACCCCGAGTATCGCTACAATCTTCTTTATGCGTACTACACCAACGGTAAGTTTAATCGCGTCATAGAGGAGAGCGAAGAGGCGTTTGCCCTTTTCCCTTTCCACTTAGAGTTTCTTACCCTCAAAGCAAAAGCTCAAATCGAAGAGGAGCAGATAGCGAGTGCCATTGAAACATATACTCGGATTATCGCGTTAAACCCTGGGGATACTGCCTTCCTCTACCGCCTCTTAGAAGAAGCTGAGGCCGCTGACCTTACTGAAGAAATACGCTTCCTCAGTGATGCGATTCTACGAATTGAGCCACAATCAATTGCCGCATTTCGGGCGCTCTCGAAGCTCGAGAGCGACTCGTATTACACCCGGATTCTCTCCTACCTTACGAAGGAAGGCCCACCACCAAGCCAATAATTGCTCCAAGGGCAATCCAGATAATTGGGTGAACACGTTTAAAGAAGAGAACGAACGCGATAAGGACAAGGTAGATGGCCCCTGATACTAACTCGATTGAACCATTGGTGATGAGCGTCACACTCAAAAGCCTTAGAAGGGCGAAGGTGATAAGGCCTACCACTGCCGCCCTTAAGCCATAGAAGGCGTTTTTAACGATTGGGTTTTTATCAAACTCCGCTAAGAAGCGGGCGATAATGATGATAATGATCAACGAAGGGGCAATTTCGCCTAGGGTGGCAATAATACCGCCACCTACCCCTGCAACTTGGAAGCCGGCGTACGTGGCCATGTTGATTCCAATTGGCCCGGGAGTCGATTCACTGATCGCAATCATATCAGCGATCATTTGAGGGGAGAGCCACTGGGGTCGATTCTCCGCAAGCTGGTATAAAAATGGTAACGTCGCTAAGCCACCACCAATTGAAAAGAGACCAATTTTAAAGAACTCATAAAAAAGGGTGAGATAGATCATACCTTCTTCCTCTTTTCTTTAGAGTTCTGTATACCAATACCAAAGACAATTGCTGCGATGACGACGATAATTGGCGAGAGTGCAAAGAAAAACGTCGCTCCTACAACAACAAGATAAAAAAGAATCGTTGGCACGTCGATTAGGGCTTTCTTCATCAACCGAATAATTGAAACAGTGAGGGTAGCACAAACGGCGATTCGAACACCTCCAAAGGCGTTTTGAAGGTGGTTGTTATCTTTAAAGGTGAGAAGAATCGTTGCTAAGGTTGTGATGATCAGGATACTCGGGGTAATTTCACCCAGTGTTGCAAGAATTGCTCCTAAAACACCACGTTGACGGTAGCCGATCATCGTAGCGGTATTTACCGCAATAATACCCGGGGTGACTTGCCCGATCGCATAGATATCTAAGAGCTCTTCTTCACTCGCCCAATGGTGGGTGTGGACGACCTCTTGCTGAAGAAGAGGGAGCATTGCATACCCCCCTCCAAACGTTAATCCACCAATTTTAAAGAACGTGGCGTAGATTTGCCACAAGGAGGTCTTCTTCATCGATGCGCCTCGATCGCTACACCAACTAGGTAATCGCACCGCTCGTTCCCGGGAATTCCAGCGTGGCCTTTTACCCAGCTAAAGGTGACGGGAAGTTGGTCTTTCAAAGCATCAAGTTCAATCCAATACTCTTTATTTTTTACTGGAGCTTTATTTGCAGTCTTCCACCCGTTTTTCTTCCAATTGGTAATCCAGATGGTGATGCCATTTTTTACGTACTGACTATCAGTAAAGAGGGTGATCTGTTTGGCACCAAGCTCTTTGACCGCTTTTAAGGCTTCAATGACCGCGGTGAGCTCCATTTTATTGTTCGTCGTATCGGCGTGGTAGCCGCTGCTCTCTTTTTCAAAGATCCCATCGGCTTCAAGGACGTACGCCCAAGCCCCTACTCCAGGGTTGCCAATACATCCACCATCAGTATAAATCGTCACGTTCTGGTACTTCATCAAACCGATAGTAGTATAGGGTTTTGAGTTGGTCAACGCTTGAAAGAGAAAGCGAACCTTTGGTACGATAGGGTGTCTGAAACAAGGGAAAGGGGTCAAATGCCCCTGCGGTCCCGCCACTGTAGAGGTTTGGGAATCGACATAAGGACACTGCGCAAGTGGGAAGTCGTCGATTCTGGTACACGCCTAAGCCAGGAGACCTGATCCAGATAATATCCGCCGGCCTACGGAGTATAGGCCAAGGCATGTCTCATGCCCGTATAAAGGGGCGTCATGAAACGTCAATTACAAAAAACCCTCTTTTTCAGTTTGATGATCCTTGCCATCATCATATCGCCAATCGTTGGCCGTGGTATCAGTGAGAAACAAGAGACGATGAGAATTGTTTCCCTTTCGCCAAACGTAACGGAAACAATCTACGCCCTCGGTGGGGGTGATCTCCTAGTTGGCCGAAGTGATTACTGTAACTTCCCCCTTGAAGCAGAGGCGCTTCCTTCAGTGGGAACCCTCTATAGCCCATCACTGGAGATGATTCTTTCCCTTGAGCCGACGGTGGTCATCTCATCCGCGTTTGTTCCTGATGAGCTCCTTGCTGCAATAGAGAAAGCCAATATTGAAGTAATTTCAATTACAGCTCAAGAAACCTTTGAAGGGACCTACGATTTAATAGAGCAAATTGGTGGGGCAATTCACAAAGAAGGTGAAGCAGCTTCACTCGTTGCTTCAATGAAAAAAGATGTCGCTACTATTGAAAAGCAAGCAGAGCTGCTTTCAAAAGTCCGCGTCTACATGGCCCTTGATTTCGGCTCGTTTGACTCCGCTGCCACAAAGGACACCTTCCTTCATGAGATGATTGAAAAAGCTGGAGGGATCAACGTCGCCAGTGATGGACTGTACTGGACGTACTCCAAAGAACTTCTCGTTGAAAAAGATCCTGAGCTGATTCTTCTCTCTCCTCGCTGGGGCGAAACTGAAGAGGAGACGATCTACGAGTTTAGCACAACAAAGCCGTACAGCGACTTACGTGGGAAGGTTCTTAGCTTTGATGCGGATGTGATCACCCGCCAAGGCCCCAGAAGTGCCTTAGCCCTTGGAATGCTCTTTTCGTTGATCGACCAAGGTCGCTAGTATGAAACGAAACCTTGCTTGGGTTTTACTCTTAGCAATCATCACCGTTGCGCTCTTTGCTCTGACGGTCGGCTCATCCTCAATTGGTCTGGTGAGTACCCTCAAAGTACTCACTGGCCAAAACCCCTCAGCGTCTCAGCGGTATATCATTATTAACCTACGCTTAGTACGGATTATCGCTTCGCTCTTCGCTGGGGCAATTTTGGCCCTTAGCGGCCTCTCCTACCAAGCAGTCCTTAGAAATCCGATGGCCGATCCCTTCATCCTTGGGGTAAGCAGTGGCTCCTCCTTTGGTGTAGCCTTAGCGATCTACTTTGGCTTTGCCACAAGAGTAGGCCTTCCCTCCTCGGCCCTTGGTGGGGCACTCGGAACAACACTCTTTATCCTCGCCCTTGCAAGTCGAAAGCGTTCAAGTAACACCGTCCTTCTCTTAAGCGGAGTTGCGGCAAACTACATCCTTTCAGCGGCGATGACGCTCTTACTCTTTTTAAATCGCGAGCAGTATCAACGAATCCTCTCGTGGTCACTCGGCTCTTTCTCAACCGCCACGTGGGCCCAAGTGATCATCGTTACACTCGTTGCCCTCTTCCTCTTTCTCTTCCTTCACCTGAATAATAAAAACCTCGATTTATTGCTTCTTGATGAAGGATCGGCGCGCTCGAGTGGCTTAGCTGTTGAAACCGTGCGCTACCGTCTTCTCATCATCTCATCCTTTGCCACCGCCTTGTGCGTCGCCTTCTTTGGAGTGATCGGCTTCATTGGCCTCATGGCTCCCCACATCACCCGCCTTATCTTAGGGGCAAAGCACAAACGCCTTCTTTTACCCACTGCATTATTTGGTGCGCTTCTTCTTCTCTTCAGTGACACCTTAGCGCGGATTCTTCTCCCCGCCGGGGAGTTACCCGTAGGGGTGATCACCAGCTTACTCGGAGTTCCCCTCTTCCTTACGCTCATCTTAAAAGGGAGGTACCGTTTTGGCTAACGCAATTGAAATTACTAGCCTCAGTGGAGGCTACGATACAAACGCCCTCTTTGACGAGATAAGTCTCTCCTTCCCCCAAGGAAAGTTCATCGCCCTCGCCGGGCCCAATGGAAGTGGAAAAACAAGTCTATTAAAGTTTTTATACAAGCAGCTTAAACCCCAAGGAGGCACGATCCTCGTTGATCGAGTGGATCTTACCTCCTTGAAGCAGAACCACCTAGCGCAGAAAATTGGCTTTGTTCCACAAAATGGCTCCCTTGATTTCTCCTTCACCGTTGAAGAGACGGTATCGATGGGCCGGTATGCAAACCCGCAAGCGGATGATCAAGAGCGAATATATAGTGCGATGAAGACGTGCTCGATTCTTCACCTCAAAGATACGTTGGTGACACATCTTTCAGGGGGAGAGCTCCAGCGCACCCTCTTAGCCCGCGCTCTCGCCCAAGATGGGCGAATCCTCCTGCTTGATGAGCCGGTGAATCACTTAGACATCGCCCACCAACGGAGTGTAATGCATCTGTTGAGGGAACTCATCCAAAACGGGTATACGGTCATCGCCGTCCTTCACGACCTCCTCCTCGCCCAAGCGTATAGTGACTGGATCATCTTCCTCAAAGAAGGCAACATCGTAGCTAGTGGCCCTACTTCGGATATAGTTAGTCAGCCAATCCTTACTGAGGTCTACTCAATCCAAAGTTACCAAGTTTTTGACCCAATATTGAAAAAAACCTTATATATTCCTACCTGGTAATCACTAATAGCACAATTCTCTTGTATTAAGAATGATTCTTATTTATGATAAGCGTTAGGTTTGTGAATACGAGAGGAGCATAGTCTTGGATGAAATGCATGACGGCATCAGTGTAGCCGAACTTATGAGGATTTTTTTCCGTCGAATTAATTGGATCATTTTAGTAACAGTAATCGTTGTAGGGCTCGGGTTTATCTACATCGTAAGCCGCCCACCAATCTACGAAGCATCGGTTAAATTAGAAGTCGAAGGCCTTCAAAACCTTGGTAGTGATATTCCAACCTTCCTCCTAGCGCCCATCAACAGCGCAGGTAGCTCAATCACCTTTGAATTTAATAACGCTCGGGTCCCAGTAAAAGACCTTACCCAAGAGCTTGAATACGTGACTACCTCAAAGACGATTACCAACGCCTTAGAAGGGCTAAACCTTCGTCAATTTCCAGCTATTTACGCCCAATACACTACAGATACTGAGAAGCTTGTTAAATCTATTTCCCAAAATATTGAGGTTACCCCTACAAAAAGTACGAACTTTGTTGAGATTACCTTCAACCACTCGGATAAAGAGTTTGCCGTCGATTTCCTCGATTCCCTTGTAGACGCCTTTGAAGAGCGTCTCTTAGGGGTTGTATCAACGAGCCTCACCGCTGATTTAGAGCGCTATCAAAAAGAGTTTAAGAACGTTGAAGCGGAATACAATGAGATTAAAGCCCTCTATGATACGATGCAAAACCCCTCAGAGATGAACACCCAACAGCTCATAAGCGCCCTTACTAACCTTAATACGGTAAAGCGTTCTATTGACATCGTTAACTACCAACTCTCAACCCTCACCCACGCAGTCACCCCGCTTGAAACCCTTTCCTTAAAGCCCAGTTCCTCCAAAGGCACGAATAAAACCCTCATCTTAGCGGTCGCCCTCCTCTTAGGTGGGGCCCTTGGAATCTTAACCGCCCTCTTAGTAGATATGACGAAGGAAACGATTGACGCCGAAGACTTGCTCTATCGTGCCCTTGAAGGGGTTAATGCTCCGGTGGAATCACTCGTTGCGTACGCTAAAAACAACGGATCCCTCGTTGCTCAACAACCGCAAATCGCCCAAGAGTACAACTACTTAGCTGCAACCCTTCTCTTTGGCGGTAAACCAATCAGTGAGCGTATCTTCACCGTTGCCTCCCCGAAACGAGGAAATGGAAACACCTTTACGATCGCGAACATGGGCGTTGCCCTCGCTTCAACGGGTAAGAAAGTCCTGTTAATTGATGCAAACTGTGAAGGGAAAACCCTGAGCACCTATTTTGGTATCACCCCCTCCAAAGGATTAAGTGACTACCTCGCTACGGGAACTAAGCACGTTGTAGAAGTTGAGAATAACTTATTTGTTCTTCCGTTCGGCAGCTCATCCTCCTGCCAAGTCCTTCATCATCCTTCATTTGAAGAAGAGATTGAAACGCTTAGAAAAGAGTATGACCTTGTCCTCATTGATGCCCCATCGTTTGAGCAACCCATTGACGTCATTAGCATCGCAAGCGTCACCGAGGGAGTAATCCTCAATGTGCGAAGCCATCAATCGACAAAGACCGAGATCCAGCGGATTACCAATCTGCTTGGCTCAACGAAGACTCCCCTCTTTGGGGTCATCTTCAATGGGGTGAAAGTTCCCCTGCTTCGAAAAAACTCGGTCGCTGCCTCATCAAAAGAATTTAAGCTCGCTTTGGTGAGCTAATCAGAAGCTAAGCCTTTTTCACAAAGCACTCCTCTCTCAAAGAGGGGTGTTTTTGTATCAGCACCCTCCAATTTCATGCATTTTTCATATTTTTCTGAAAATTTATTGCATTCTTACTTTGTTTTACAGAAAAAGTTGACAACTACCACATCATCGCTAATACTTTAAGAGCCAATAAAAGGAGGGCTTTTTAATGAAAAAAGCATTATTGATTGTATTGATTATTTTGGTGGCCGGTTCTACGGTCTTCGCCCAAGGAGCAAAAGAGCAAGGACCGGCAAAACACAAAGTCGGTATTCTCGCCCCAGCAGTAACCCACGGATGGGTCGCTGGTGTTGCTTACTACGCCGAGCTGCGGAGTAAAGAGCTCTCAAGTGAAATTGACTATAAGCTCTACACCTCCAATAACGCCGATGAGATGACTAGTCAACTTGATGACCTGCTTCTATGGGGCGCTGAAGCAATCGTCGCCTTCCCTCAATGGACGGGAATGGAAGTACCGATTCAAGCAGCGATTAACCAAGGAGTGGTTGTTGTAAACTTCGACATCGAGATTAACGCCAATGGCGTGTATCGAGTCAGTGGCGATAACTACGACATGGGTGTCCAAAGTGCCAAGTACATCGTTGATAAGATTGGAACGAGTGGAAACGTCGTCATCTTAGACGTCCCCTCCTCCGGCTCAGTTGCCGCTCTGCGCAAAGATGGCTTCTTGACCACCGCGGCTCAAATTGCCCCGAACTTCAAGTACTCAACGTACGCCACCCAGTTCACCCGTGAAGCTGGTCTTGCCGACATGGCTGACATCCTCGTTGCAAACCCCCACATCGATGCCGTCTTTTCAATGGATGACGAGACGTCGATTGGAGCAATCCAGGCGATTAAGGAAGCACGCCGAAGTGACATTAAAGTCATCACCGGTGGTGGTGGATCACAAGAGTACTTCCAGATGATGCCGAAAGATGATTCGATTTGGATTCAAAGTGCCCTCTACAGCCCAGAAATGGTTATGGACGCTGTAGACATGGCCCTTGCCGTTCTAAACGGTCAAAAAGTTGATCCTGTTAAGATTATTCCGACAACGATTGTTGATAAAACAAACGCTCAGAACTATCTTGATGCTTCAAGCCCGTACTAAGTAATACGCTCATGGCTGTGGCGTTTGCCGCAGCCATCCCTTAACAAAGAGGAATCCCATGGACCTGAAGATGCGTCAAATCTCCAAGTCATTTGGCCCGAACCTCGTTCTCGATAACGTGGATTTTTCGATTCATGGTGGGCAAATCGTTGCCCTTCTAGGCGAAAATGGGGCTGGTAAATCTACCTTAATGAATATCCTTGGTGGAGTTATTCTCCGCGACGGGGGGACGATTGAGCTCGACGGTGTCCCTGTCGAATTCCAAACCCCAAAGGAATCCCTTGATCAGGGGATTGCCTTCATCCACCAAGAACTTAATTTGATCAATGACCTTGCAATCTACGAGAACCTCTTCATCGGAAGAGAACTCAAACATCATACGTTTATCCTCGACCACCAATCGATGATTGAGCAAACTGAAGCGCTCTTTGCTCGGATGGGCCTTGAGCTCGACCCCACGACCCTCGTGTCGACCCTCGATGCCTCTTATAAACAAATCGTTGAAATTGCCAAAGCGCTCTTAATGAACGCCAAGCTCATCATCATGGATGAACCAACAACGAGCTTAACTGAAACAGAAATCACTCGCGTCTTTGCGTTGATGCGCTTGCTTCGGGATGAAGGCGTTGCAATTGTTTTCATCTCCCACAAGTTAAAAGAAGTGATGGAGGTGTGTGATCACTTTACCGTCCTTCGCGATGGGCACATGGTCGGTGGCGGACCAACAAGTGAGACGACGATTGAGCACATCGCCTACTTGATGGTTGGCCATAAAATTATTGATGCAAAGCGGCACGGTGGTTCTACCCATCTTCCAGTTGTCCTTGAAGCGGTGAATGTCAGCGATGGCAAACATTTTCGAGATATCTCTTTTTCAATTCACCAAGGCGAAGTCGTCGGCTTTACCGGTCTCTTAGGCGATGGGCGTTCAATGCTCTTTCAAACGCTCTTCGGGGCTTTAGGCCCGTATGAAGGCGAGCTCTTATTTGAAAGCAAAGCAATTCGCAATATATCGACGGAGGAATCAGTTGCCCGAAAGATTGGCTACGTTCCCCGAGACCGAAAAGAAAACGCCATCATTAAAGACTTAACGATTTTAGAGAATGGATCGCTTGTCACCCTCGCTGCTAACCGAAAAGGCCTCTTCCTTGATCACGGAAAAATAATTAACGACTTTGAGATTCAGCGCAAAGGCCTCCACATAAAAATGGAGAACCATGCTCATTTAATTACAAGCCTTTCAGGGGGAAACCAACAAAAGGTTGTCCTTGCGAAGTGGCTGAGCCTTAATCCAAAAGTATTAATTTTGGATAACCCAACCCAAGGTGTTGATGTTGGGGCAAAAGAAGAAATTTACGAGATCATCCTTCATCTTGCTGAACAAGGGATTGCAGTTGTGGTCCTCTCTAGTGAGGCTCAAGAGATTATCCGAGTCTGCTCGCGGTGTTTTGTAATGTACCACGGTTCGATTATCGGTGAATTGGATGCAGAATCTATGAATGAAGGGACCATCATGCGGATGGCAACAGGAGTGAGCCAATGAGTGAACAAGCACGATCGAATCGGTTTTTGACGTGGTTTAGGCGGATGTGGACAACCCACCCCCTCTTTTCCACCACGATTGCCCTCCTGGTGATGGTTATTCTCCAAACACTCGCCTTAGGCTTCTCCTTCCCCACCTTTGGAGCGTGGCTCTCGTTGTGGACACGGAACTGGATTAACATCCTGCGCAACAACGCAACGATTGGGATTATTTCCCTTGGAATGGCGTTTGTGATTATCACCGGCGGAATTGATCTTGCAGTCGGTTCAACAATGGTTGCAATTGGGGCGATCACGATGCTCGTCATCGACCAAAGCCCCAATGGATGGCTTACATCAAGCGGGATTATTGGCGTACCTGCGTACATCATCGGCATCATCATTGCATTAATCAGTGGAGCAATTCTTGGTCAATTTACCGGCCTTTTGATCAGTGTGGGGAATTTGCCTCCGTTTATTGCTACGCTGGGAATGATGAAGATCAGTCGCTCGGTAACGCAGCAGTTCATGCGAACGATTAACCCTTCAGTTCCAATGGGCTTTACGAAGATCGCGAATGTTATGGTTGGCAAGCAGATGTTCATGCCCATCGTCTACTGGCTCATTATCGCCTTAATCATGCACCAAATCTCCAAGAACACCGCCTTTGGTCGACACATCTTCGCTGTCGGCAGTAACGAGCGCGCGGCGAAACTTTCGGGAATAAACGTTCAGCGAATTAAGCGATGGGTTTACACCCTGATGGGCTTGATGGTCGCTATCTCAGCGATCTTACAAGTCTCTCGCATTGGAGCAATGGACTTTGCTAACGCTGGTAGTGGCTACGAGATGGATGCAATTGCAGCAGTCATCGTCGGTGGAACCTCAATGGCTGGCGGACGTGGCTCAATTGCTGGAACCGTCTTAGGGGTTCTTATCATCGGCGTGATGAATAACTTATTAAATTTACTCGGAGTTCCCCCCTTCCTCCGTGAAGCGTTTAAAGGCTTCATCGTGATCGGGGCGGTTCTCCTCCAACGAAAGGAACGAGTATGAGTACAATTCGAATTGGAATTATCGGCTGCGGGAAGATCGCCCAAACCCGGCACATCCCCGAGTACCTCGCCAACGAGCACAGTACGATCGTTGCCTACTACGATCCTCATCTAAATCGGGCGAAGAGTCTTGCCCAAGAGTTTGGCGGCACTGCGTGTGAGAGCGTTGAAGAGCTCCTAAACAGTGACCTCGATGCTGTTTCCGTCTGCAGCGTGAATCACACCCACGCCGATCTTTCAATTCAGGCAATGAAAAAAGGCTTGGATGTGCTGTGTGAGAAGCCGATGGCCACCACCTTAAAAGACGCCCAAGCGATGGATGTCGTTGCCAAAGAGAGTGGTCAGATCTTATTCATTGGGCAAAACCAACGCCTGACAAAAACTCACCGTATGGCAAAACAGATTATCCACCGCGGTGATATCGGTAATATCCTCTCGTTTACTACAACCTTTGGTCATGGTGGGCCCGAGACGTGGTCGATCGACCCAGGGAGTAATACGTGGTTCTTTGATAAACAAAAAGCGGTAATGGGGGCGATGGCAGATTTAGGAATTCATAAAACAGACCTCATCACCTTCTTACTCGACGATCCAATTATCGCAGTAACTGCTCGTTTAGGGACGCTTGATAAACGTGACGGGACCGGCCAATTAATCGGAGTCGATGATAACGCCTTCTGTATCTACGAGACAAAAGGCGGGGTGATTGGAACGATGCGGGCAAGTTGGACGTTCTACACGAAGGAAGATAACTCTACTGTCATCTATGGAACGAAAGGAGTGATGCGAATCTACACTGACCCCGAGCACTCAATCGTCGTTGAAGGGCGTGATGCTAGTGTCGTCTCCTACGACCTTGATGCGATCCAAACCAATGAAAACCAGAGCTCTAGTGGAATCATCGATGCCTTTATCGAAGCAGTTCGCACCCGAGAGAACACGATATCATCAAAGAGCGTCCTTGCCTCAATGCGGGCTGTCTTTGCAGCGATTACCTCAAGTAAAGAAGGACGGCGAGTCGTCATTAGTGAATAAGAAGGAGCGAAAAGACGATGAAATTAGGAATAGTAAGTGCCATTCTCGATGGCTATACCTTTGAAGAGATGATTGATCAAATCAGTACTCTTGGCTATGAAGCAGTCGAAGTGGCGTGTTGGCCACTGGGAACAAAAGAACGGCGCTACGCTGGGGTTACCCACATCGACGTAGTGAACCTAACAAGCGAGCGCGCAGAGGCTCTTCTTGGGTATGCAAAAAAGAAGAACGTTGAACTATCGTCGCTCGGCTACTACCCCAACCCCCTCGATGGCGATGTTGAGCGCCGAGCGGTCGTCATCGATCACCTCTACAAAGTGATTGACGCTTCAGCACTGATGGGCATTAACCTGGTCACCACCTTCATTGGGCGTGATCAGTATAAAAGTGTTGAAGAAAACCTCGACCTCGTTGAAGAAGTGTGGCCGCCAATTCTCACCTACGCCCAGAAGAAAGGGGTGAAGATTGGGATCGAGAACTGCCCAATGCTCTTTGGTTCAGACCAGTGGCCTGGGGGGCAAAACCTCTTTACCTCCCCTGCCCTGTGGCGAGAGATCTTCGCCCGCCTTCCCTTCGATAACCTCGGAATTAACTACGATCCAAGTCACTTCGTTTGGCAAAAGATCGATTACCTCCAACCAATCTTTGAGTTTAAGGATAAAATCTTCCACGTTCACTTTAAAGACATAACAATGCTTCCCCACGGCCTTAATGAGTGGGGGGTGATGGCGTACCCGCTCCACTTCATGGCCCCAAAGCTACCGGGCTTAGGAGATGTCGATTGGGGTGCGTTCGTCAGTGCCCTCACCGAGATCGGCTATGAGGGCTATGCGTGTGTAGAGGTCGAAGACCGTGCCTTTGAAGCAACTAAGCAGCGAATCATCGATTCCCTCGCTCTCTCCTACCGGTATCTTCGCCAATTTGTTATTTGAGGTACGACTATGAAACAACGAACAATTATGGTTAACACGAACTGCTACCACGGCTACTCCATTGAAGAGGCGATCGTATCTATCGCTAAAGCAGGCTTTACCGCTGTTGAGCTTACTGCAACAAAGGGGTGGACGGAGCACGTCTTTCCCACCCACACGTTTAGCCACCTCTTGAAGGTCAAAGACCTCTTAGCGGAGTACAACCTGAACGCAGTTGGAATGAGCGGACACGCCAACTTAATGGACCCCAGGCGCCTAGCGGACTTTATTCAAAACATCCGCCTCGCCCACTTCTTTGGGTGTCAGTACATCGTCTCCTCGATCGGTGAGGCGCACTTAGAGGATACGAAAGAAGTCGGTGATGAAGAGCTTGTTTCTCACCTTCGCTCACTGTTACCTCACCTTATAGAAACAAACCTCACCCTTGTTTTAGAGACCCACGGGGAGCACGGCACCGCAACTCGAATCGCCCCGATCGTCAAAGCAGTTCAGAGTGACCGAGTGAAGATCTGCTACGATACGGCGAATGTCATCTACTTCGCCGAAGTAACGGGCAATGAAGATTTAGTAGCAAACCTCGATGAGATCGGGTACCTGCACATCAAGGATAAAGCAGGCAAGCCGAAGGAGTGGAACTTCCCCGCCCTTGGTGAGGGGTATGTTGATTTCCCCGGGATTTTTTCAATCCTTGATGAAGCGAATAACCTCGCCCCTCTTTCTATTGAAATTGAATTTAAAGAGGGTGGCTCGAGTTCACTAGAAGAAGTTGATGAGGCGATTCAAATAAGCGCCGCGTATCTGCGCTCCTTAGGGTATGAGTTATGAACGTTCTATTAGTTGGTCTTGGAGGGATGGGCCGAGTCCATCTGGCGAATATCAAACACCTCGATGGGGTAACAGTATGCGCAGCGGTCGGGGCGAGCGCTGCTGATAAAGAGACAGCTGCGGCTCTGAATCTTCCATATTTTGCATCAATCGATGAAGCGTTTGCGGCGAACCTTGCAATTGATGTCGTGGATATTACCACCCCAACGTTCCTTCACGCCACGCACATTCGCCAAGCATTGGCGCACAACGTCGATGTTATCTGTGAAAAACCCCTCTGCCTCTCGAGCTCCGAAGCTGAAGAGCTCTACGCAGAAGCAGAAAAACGAGGATTAAGCCTCATCGTGGCCCAGGTCCTTCGCTTCACCAAGGAGTACGGAGTCCTGCAAAAACTGATTAACGAAAAGACGTACGGCGAACTTCTTTCTGGTTCCTTTACCCGCCTCAGTGCCCTTCCCCACTGGTTAAAAGATGGGTGGCTCTTTGATAAAGAGAAAAGCGGCCTCGTCCCCTTTGATTTACACATCCACGATCTTGATATGATCGTCTCCCTCTTTGGACCGATGGAGAGTCACACCGTCGTCTCCGCTTCGAGTAAGGATCGCAGTTTTGAGGCGTACTACCGCATTGAGTACACGTACCCCGACTTTTCATTGATCACCGAAGCGGGGTGGCTTAACGCCTCTATTCCCTTCACCGCAACGTGGCGAATGATTTTCTCTGACGCTGTTGTGATCAACGATGGCTCGACAATCACCGCCTACCCCTTCCAAAAGGATCCAGTGATTCACGACACCTCGTACGATGTTATCGTTGAAACAGGAATTAACGTTCCGCCAACAGGGTGGTATTACGAGGAGCTCAAGGCAATCTTTGCCTGCCTCAAACAAAGCCGTCCTTGCACAATCGTGGAAAAAGATGGCATTCTAACGACATTAAGAATTCTTGAGTCGTTGTAAGAGGTGGTGTGGTGGGAACGAAGAAGATTACCTATGAAGAGATTGCCAAGCGGTCGAAGAAGTCCGTTGCCACCGTCTCTCGGGTCCTGAATAAATCACCTCACGTCACCGAGAAGACCCGAAGTGAAGTCATTGAAGCGATGCAGGCGATGGGTATGGCTGTTGTCCCTACCGAACTAACTCCCGTCAGTGAGCAAAACTTAATCATCTTCAACGTCCCAACGTTAAAAAACCCCTTCTACAGCCCAATCGCCAGTGCCGCCAGCGCAACGGCAATGGCGAAGGGGTATTCAGTACTAATCAATGAAAACCCAATTACCGCCGATACGATCGATGATTTAATCGACTTAATCCGAAAGACCCGCGCCGTTGGCCTCGTGTGTGCGAACTCCCTTCAGGAAGCTCACCTCAATCGCTTAAAGGAGCTCTTTCCGTTAGTGATTTGCTGTGAAAGTGGGCAGAGTGCCCACGTGCCATTTGTCACGATCGATGATGAGACTGCAGCGTATAACGCGGTTCACCACATCCTCGGTTTTAAGAAACGACGTATCGCGTTAATTAATGGACCAAACTCCTTTAAGTACTCCCGAGCCCGCTTAGCGGGGTATCGCCAAGCGCTTCTTGATGCGGGCTTAACGATCGACCGCTCCTTGATCACTGAAATTGGTGCCGACATGGACTTCGACCAAGCAAAAGCGTCGTGCCTTCACATGCTTACCAGCACCAATGCCCCCGATGCATTTTTCTGTATCTCCGATGTGCTTGCTGCAGCGGCGATCAAAGCAGCTCTTGAGATGGGAAGGAGTGTACCTGAGGATATCATCGTCGTTGGTTTTGATGACATTCCCATCTCCTCAATCATGAACCCGACGATTACCACCGTTCGCCAACCCACTGCTCAAATTGGTTCGCTCGCCATTGAGATGGTGATCAAACAAATTGAAGGGGAAGAGACGTGGGGCAACTCCATCTACCTTGGTACTGAGCTCATTATCAGAGAATCATCTCAGGTACGATAACTTTATGGTAAATGAAGGTCCCTTCTCTCTACGATGACGCAATGATGCGCTATACTACCTTGTGTACAGGAGGAAGATGATGAACTTAGCAATTTTAGGGGCGGGAAACATCGCCCGAAAAATGGCAACAACGGTAAACCAGATGGATGATGTTCACCTCTACGCCGTTGGCTCGCGCTCGCTTTCAAACGCCCAAGCGTTTGCCGAAGAATTTGCCATTCCCAACGCATACGGCTCCTACGAAGAGCTTGTCAAAGACCCTGGTGTTGATTTGGTGTACGTCTGTACTCCGCACTCCCACCACTATGAACACATGAAGCTCGCCTTAGAGCACAATAAACACGTGCTCTGTGAAAAAGCCTTTACCGTAAACGCCAAGCAAGCAAAAGAGATCCTCGATTTAGGGAAGAAGAAAGGCTTACTCGTTGCCGAAGCGATTTGGACGCGCTATCTTCCGATGCGCACTGTCTTAGATCAAATCCTCGCCCGCCGGGTTATTGGAGAGGTACAAACCCTCACGGCGAATCTCGCCTACCCCGTAGCCCACATCGAACGAATGTGGAATCCCGAACTCGCCGCTGGCTCGCTGCTCGATCTTTCCGTCTACACGATTAACTTTGCGATGATGGTCTTTGGCAATGAGATTGAGACGATTAATGGAGTCTGCACGAAGACAAAGACCGGTGTTGATGAGTCAAACTCCATCACCCTCACCTGGGCGGGTGGGAAGATGGCGACGCTCCACGCATCGATGATCAGTGTCGGTGACCGCCGCGGGGCGATTTTTGGCTCCAAAGGCTTTATCGAGTTTGAGAACATCAACAACTGCGAAGGGATTAGAGTCTACGATAAAGAGTACAACCTCATTGAGACGTATAAACCGTTTAAGCAGATTACCGGTTTTGAGTTCCAAGTCGAAGCGTGTAAGCGCGCGATCGACTCAGGTGCAACCGAGTGCGAACAGATGCCCCACAGCGAAATCCTGAACGTGATGAACGTGATGGATGAACTACGCCACCAATGGGGTATCACCTACCCAATGGAGTAAGTATGGAATTACAAGCGTTACTACAAATTGTCGATCAGCAGGAAGCAGCGTTACGCTTTCCAGCCTTTAATAGCCAAGTAGCGTGGGAGCTCGGTACGCTCCTTCATCAAAAAATTGTTGAAGCCAATATTCCCATTGTTGTTGCGATCAGAGCGATTAATGGTAAGACGCTCTTTCAATACTCATCCGATGGGGCAAACTTTGGATCTCAGGCGTGGCTTGATCGAAAGTTTAAGACAGTTCAGCACTTTGAACGCTCCACGCTCCACCAAAAGCTCTTCTTGCAATCGCGGGGAGCGACGCTCGCTGACCGCGGCTTAAGCATCGCTGAGTTCGTTGCAGCCGGTGGAGGCTTTCCGATTCGCCTCACTGACTCAACACTCGTTGGAGTCTTACTCGTCTCGGGCTTAAAGGATACCGAAGATCACGCCTTCATCATCGACGCATTAAGCGACTACTTACAGGTCAAGGGCGTTCCCGCCTACCCGATTAATTGAAGGTACGCCTTCGGCTCAATCGCTGAAGGATCTATCCCTATCGACTCTAAGAACGCCATTAACTCACTGCGAGCTTGGTGGCGTTCTTCACTTGTTTCAACGAGCGCTTCTACTTCAATAAACCACCCCAGCCCTTCAAGGTGGACAAGTTCAACCGTAAGACCTAACGATGTTGTTGAGTGAACTTTGCGGTAGCGCCACCCACGCTTATGCTTTGTTTTTACGGGCTTATACCCGAGGGCGATAAAGAAGGCGTGGGTTGCCTCTTCTTGGGCAGAATCAACGGTAATCTCATATTCAACGTTTTCTTCAATGCCATCGATCGTAGAGCGCTTCTTGTGGGTGATGACCACTGAGCGCTCCTCGTTAATGTGTTCTTTACGAATACGA
>Ga0172382_10005860_pt1 | contig 18127 bp, 28 predicted proteins | sample Leawel138RmetaG_FD_122245 | JGI IMG/M metagenome (GOLD analysis project Ga0172382, IMG submission 122245) | Leachate microbial communities from a municipal landfill in Southern Ontario, Canada - Leachate well 138R metaG | ecosystem: Engineered > Solid waste > Landfill > Unclassified | place...
AGTTGCGGCAGTTGCTGGGCCAGTGCCAGCGATGCGGCCTGACCGGCCTGCACCTGCACGGCAAAGTCCGCGATCTGATAGGACGCGTTCTGGATACCCATCCCCATGGACAAGCCACTCGATCCCACGGCCTTCTGCCGCGCCTCGAACAGCCCCATCATCCGGGTGGCTTCTTCCTGCGTCGTGATGCCGAGGCGCACGGCACGGGCAGTCAGCTCCTGCGCGCGCTGCATCTCGGCCTGGGCGCGCAGGGCCGGGTCCATCGCCAAGGTCAACTGGCGCCATTCCTGGGCCTCCTGCTCAATGGCGATTTCGAGAGCATGGGCGCTTTGCGCGGCCGGGCTCTGCGCGCGAACAACGCCTTCGTATCGATCCTGCAGTTGCTGCAGCGTCTGGCTGGCGGCGGTGTTGGTAACCTGGCCTGCCGCCAGGGCGCGATTGACGACGCCTTGGGCCTGAGCCAACTCACGCTGCGCGCGGATCACCGGATCCAGGCTGGCCTCCAGCGCCTGATACGCCCGGGCGGCCTGATCGGCCTGCTCGCGGGTCCGCGCCGCATAGACATCCCCGCCCGCACCCACGCTCGGCCCCTGCCCCGGAAGGGCCGGCGCCATGGCCCGCGCTGCCCGCTCGCGTGCAGCTGCAGCCTCATTGGCATTGATCGCGCTGATACGCTCGGCGCGGCCGATCGCGTCGAGAGCCTCCTCGTATCTTTTCGATTCGGCGTAGAGCGGGCTGAACACCCGCCGGACCTCGTCGAGCGCAAAGCCATATTCACGCGCTTCGACTGTCGCCGCCATCATGTCCTCGATGGCGTCCTCGATCGAAACGGACATCCCGCCGACCACCTGCCTCAGGCTGTCTGCCGCAGTCTCGGCCGAGCGCATCTGGTTCGCGAAGACCGACGCGACCGCGTCGTCTATCGACGAGCCGACCGCGGTCAGGCCCTTTTCCTGTGACCGCGCCTGGCGTCGGGTTTCGATGGCGCGTCTTTCGGCAGCGACCAGATCGTCCTGGCGCAGTGCCGCGCGCGCGGCAGCCGCCGCCATCGCCTCAAGCGACGCCTGCTGGACCTTCGCGGACTGGCTGATGGTGCCGGCGCTGGCCTCGCCCTCGCGGCGCATGTCGCGCAGGCCCCCGGCAGCGCGGTTCAGTTCGGCGACAACCGCACTGGCGTCCGCCGTCACCGTCAGCTTGGCGCGCATCTCTGTCATTGCCCGGCCCTCATCAGCTTCAGAGCCTCGCGTTCGATGATGGCGAGGCCGTCAAACAGCCGGGCATCGGGGGTGATGCCCAGCCAGCGCGCGGTCACGTCGACGGCGGTCATGTCGAGGCCGATGGGCCGCATTCCGGCCATCCCTCCGCCCCCCATGCGCCACTGCCCCGCCACCGCCAGCACCAGTCGAATCAGGGGCCGCTCCGCGGCGGGCAGGACCAGGGCTTCGGTATCGGTCCCCATGATGCGCCTGGCCGCAGCGACGGCCTCGCGCCGCTCCATCCCTTCGGCCGTCAGGTCGGCGACCAGATCTTCGGACACCGCCGCGCCGCCCCAGATGGCCTGCGCGGCGCGGATCAGTTTTTTTCGCGGATCCCGAGGACGGCCTCTGTCAGCGCCGCGTCCACCGCCAGACGGATCGGACGCTGTTTCAGCATCTGGTCGCGGTTTTCCGGGCTGAATGGCAGCTCGCCGCCGGCCTCGACGGCGATATCCTTCCAGCCGATCCAGTACTTCGCCAGCCGCTCACGGGCGAAGGTGACCAGCCCGGCCATATCCTCGCCCTCGGGCCGCGCCTCGAAGATCTCCATCTCATCTTCGGGCATCACGAAGACACCGGTGAATTCCTTGACCTCGTCTGTGCCATTGGCGGGTAGCCTGACCTTGACGGGCCATTCGAAGCTGTAGCGATCGGTGAAGGTGAACACGGGAGCGGTCCTTTGAAGGGGTGGTGAAACGCGGATGAAAGGCGGGATCAGGAGAACCGGATTTCGAGATCGTCGTTGCCGGCCCCAGTGGGCTGGAAGACGAGATCAAGGGTCACGCCGAGATCGCCGTTGATGTCCTGTTCGCCGGCATATTTGATCTGCACCCGCGGGGCGCTGATCTGGATGGTCTGGCCGGCCACCTTGCCCAGCGTCCAGACCAGCGGTTCGGTCACGCCATCCTTGATCTGCGCCAGCAGGTCTTTCGTCGCCAGCGCCGGCCATTTTACGGTCATCGCCCCGGTGATGCGGCGCGGTCCCAGCGTGGTGCCCTCGCAGTTCATATAGGCGTCCACCTGGGGCTGGCGGCCGTCGGAAAAACTGAAGCTGCTGACACAGAGATGCTGCCCGCCCAGGGTGAAGGCGAACATGTTCTCGGGGGTGCAGGTCAGCGCACGCGGCCAGTCGGCGAAAGGATGGGCCGCCGCCACAAAGGCCACCGGCGCCGTATAGCGGCCGCGGCGGTTGAAGCGGAAGAACGGCTTGCGCCCGGTCTCGGCCGTGAAGCTGAAGGAACCCCGCACGCCGGCGACGTTCTGCATCAGCGCGCCGTTGCGCAGCTGCAGTGTGCAGGTCGGGATGTCCACGCCCTCGGCATAAGGCGTGAACACGGTATCCCCATCGTCATCGGCCATCGCCATGCCGCTGGACTGCAGCAGATGGGCATAGGCCGGGACGGTGCTGCTCGCACCGAACGCCGCCTCGACGTCGTATTCCGCGCCGGCATGGACGCTATAGACATCCTCGCCCTGGGCACCCTCGGTGCCGCGTGCGAAATCCTGCTGCTGGTATTCGGCTTCGAGGTTCCGCAGCGTGACGTTGCGGGCCAGGATCGCGTCGGTGGGGGTGGTCGCCTCGGGCGTGCCGGCGACAGTTTCGAGCTTTTCGCGGATCAGGCGCTGCGCATAGCGGGCCATATCTGTTCTCCTGTCAGATGAAGGGAATGCGCCGGTCGAAGCGCAGCGTGAATTCGTCCTGCCAGAACAACCCGCCCTTGGCGTCGATGCCGCTGAGCAGTTGGCCGCGCGAAAAGCGGAAGCTCTGGTCGGCGCCGGCGGGGATCAACCGGCCCATGCCGAGCAGCACCGCCGCGCGGATGGATTGCAGATCCTCGCTGGCACGCGCGCCGGTGCGATCGGCGATATCGCGGACCGCCATGATGATGGCGATGCGGGCTGTCACCGGCTGTTCGATCAGGTCATCGCTGGCATAGCGGTTTACCTCGGCCGTCTCGGCCAGCAGGATCGCCCAGGCCGATGGCCAGCGGACGGTATTGGGGCGGACAGCGGCAAGGTCACGGGCCAGCCCGACCTCGACAAAACCCGGCACAGCCGCTTTCAGGTGATCCACCACCGCCTGGACATCGATCTGCAGCATCAATGCGGCCCTCCCAGCAGTTCGGTGAAATACTCCGCGGTGATGTCGCCGATATCTTCGACCTCGCCGGCCGAGACGCCCAGATAGGCACGGCGGGGAATGGTGACCTCGCCGACTGTGACCTCGGCGCCGTCCGCCAGCATGAAATGCAGTCCCTTGGCGGTTTTGGCGCGGATGGTGGCGCCTTCCTGGTGGACGCCGGCATAGACCAGGTTCGACCCGACCGAGACCCGACGCGCTTCCGGGGCCGAGGTGATCGATCGGGCCAGCCTACCGCTCGCATGCAGGGTCGGGCCGCCAAAAACTTCGGCGCGGAAGCTCGGGGGCCAGGGCACGCCATCGGGATCGATATTGGTGGCGGTGATGCGCTCGACCGCCCCGTTGACCAGTATGCGACCGATGGCGTCCATCAGCGGGTACAGATCCTGACTGGCAGCGGCCGCATAATCGACGGCCGAGATGACGCGAAGGTCGTCAAGATCAAAGGTCAGCGTGACGGCCATGTCAGAACCCTTTCAGGCTGTCGCGGGTCAGCAGCCGTTCCGGACCGTCGGTGATCGCCACACCGGGCGAGGTCATCTGGTCGGGTCCGTCGCCGTCGTCTCCAATGGCGGTCCTGCCAGCGGCGATGTCCTTCAGGGTCTCGATCGCGGATTTGCGCAGCCGGTCATAGACCGCCATGTCATGGCCCAGGTTCAGGTACAGCCGGTGCATCGCCAGATCACGGCAGATGACCGCGAGGATTCGCGGCGGTTCCGCCAGCGGACGCGAGACCACCTTGGCGATGTAGCCGTTGATCTCGGCCGTGGCGTCGGCCAGCGCCTCGGTCAACCGGGCGTCGGACGGATCGCCCGCGCGCTCGAAATCCGTCAGGAGTTCGAGGTCACGGGACGGGATCACCGCCTTCAGCTGGGCGACCGAAGCATAGGTCACGGGATCATTCCTTCTCGATATGAAAGACGGTGAAGGCGGGATCGCCCTGCAGCTGGGCCAGCTGGTATTCGGTCAGCTCGGCCGAGTTGATGCGGGTCTCGCCAAACGACCATTTCTGGCCGGCACGGCGGCGGCCGTCCTTGCGATGACAGACCACCGCAAGATCGACCTCGGGCCGATGGTCAGCGGTGGCGGGGAGGTCCGGCCGTTCCTCCCGGCCGACCTGCCCCGGCACAGCTTCGACAGGGGCAGCGCTCGGCGCAGCTGCGGATTGATCCGCAGAGTTCACCCCCTCGGTATTCATGCGGGTGATTTCTTCGACCGGCTTCTCTCGGGTCGCGGGCTTGGCAGATTGTGCGGGTTTGCGTGCCATCATGGCCTCCTGTCAGCTTATCAATGGGGGCGCCGACCGCGCCCCCACGGGAAGATGGCAGCCGTCAAACGAGGGTCAGGCGGTTCTCGACGTGGAACTGCGCCGAGCCTTTCCAGACGTTGGTCGCGCCGGCAGCATTGCGTTCTGCCACCAGCAACTCACGGGCGGCACCTTCCAGCGTCGACGGCACCACCAGCAGCTTGGGGCGCAGATTCAGCTTGCGGCCGCGATGGCCCCGCATGCTGTTCATCGCCACGCGCGCCGCCTCGTAGTTCGCGGCCGTCAACGGCTGGCGCGAGGCATAGATCAGCTGCCAAGCCCCGAAACCGGCCGCGCAGCGACGCTTGGCGCCCCAGACGAATTCGTCCTGGAAGAACACGTTGTCGTCGTTGAGGTTCGTCTTCGATGTGATCTTCGGTGCCTCGCGGTCCTGGAAGATCATCGGCTTGATCGCGCGGGTGTCGTCGATCAGATACCAGGCCGCACCACTGCCGCCGCCGAAGTTGGAGACCGAGACCTCCTGACCATCCTCGCCAACGACCGGGTGATCGGTGTCAAAGAACATCTGGCCGTCGTAATGTTCGGTGGTGAAGCCTTCTTCCAGCAGCGACCAGACCAGATCGTCAGGCAGTTCCGCCGCGACCTGACCCATATCGTTGACAATGGGGGTAAACAGGCCGATCTGGTCATCGGCGATATCGTCGGCGGCGACGGCGATGGTCTTTTCGAACTTGCGGTTCGTGATCGTGAACCCATCCTTTTCCAGCCGCTCGATATAGCGCTCGCCGATCCATTCGCGCATCGGACCAAGCTCGGACAGTTTCGGATAGGCCTGATGGCGCGTCGAGGACGGCACCGTCATCGCGATCCGGCCATAGGTGGTTTCAGTGCCCGTGAGGCGGGTGTTGAAGGCGGTCGTGAAGGCCGTGTTCAAGGCCCCGAGCGCGGCGCGGGTGACGTCCATTGCGGATCTCCGATCAGAGGATTTCGACGGTCACGCCATCGGGCGCGACATCCAGGCATTTGCCGGCGACCAGCGTGCCCGCCGCGCCGACGGTGTTGTCATCGACGACATAGACATTGCCGCCGATATGAGTGCGGTTGATCGTGCCGTCATTGGCGATCAGGAACGGGCCACGGTCGATATCGACGAAGCTGTCGCCGTTAGCGCCCAGGGTGTTGTCGGCCTCGGCCAGTGCGACGCCGCGCATGCGGGTTGCCGTCGGGATCGCGGGGATGGCAAATCCGGTGGCATTCAGGGCGATCAGCGCGCCACTGAAAATGCGGGCCGTCGCGGCCACAGGATCGCGGAAGCGGCGGCCTTCGCCGACACGGGTCCGGCCGGCATTCTTGTCAAGCGCAGCCATGTCAGGCCTCCTTGTTTCGGGTGGCGAGGAAATCCTCCTCGGAAACGCCCATCATCGACGCCATCTGGCGTTCGACATCGCTCAGGGCCTCGGGTTTCTGGACGGGCGGGGTGCGGCCGGCCAGTTGGCGCTGGCCCACTGGAACGACAACCGGTGCGGCCTCGACCCAGCCTTCAAAAGCCTCCAGGTCCTTCGACGCCAGCTGCGTCGCCCAGGTCTCCATGGCCGGAACCAGCTTGCCCGCGTCGCGCGCGCGTTCCAGCGCCGCCGCGACCTTGCTGTCGGTGGCGTCCCTTTGCAGGGATGCCAGCTGGGTCTGGACCTGCTGGAACATCTCCATGGGCACGAAGGCGGCCGGATCGGGGGCCTTTTCCGTCAGCCGGGCGCAGATCTGCGTCACGGCGTCATCGCCCTCCACGCCGGCGGCGGTGGTGATCGACGCCAGCTGGGTTTCAGAGGCGGCGAGCGCGGTCACGCGCGCCACGATGTCATCAGGCTGGTCGGCGGGCAGGCCGAGCAGGCCCGCGATCTGCTCGATCGGGTCCATTGCGGTTTCCTTTGATGCGAGTTGGCGAAGATGGGGAATGGCCGGCATGTTCACGAGCCCGGCGCCTTCGATCAGCACGACCCGGCCATCGGGGCGGTTCTTGAAGACCGGGGACAGGAAGCGATAGCTGCGCCCTTCCAGAGCGGCCCGGCCTTCGGCGGTCCATTCAACCGAGGCCATGATCCGCTGGCCCTCGACCCGCAGGTCGGTGATCCAGCCTGCCGCGCGGCTGTCCTGTTCGCCCTGTTTTGCAAACGAGCGATGATCGAAGTCGATGGGCAGTATGCCACCAGCAGCCGCTGCTAGGCTGGTGCGGATCACCGCATCAGGGTCGTCAATGCGCAGGGCGAGGTTCTTGCGGCCATCGCCCAAGCGGAAATTGCCCAGGGGCATCAGCTCGACCCAGTCGGCGGATGCATTGGGCAGCGCCACGGCGGCGCAGATATTGCGGGTCAGGTCGGTCATGGCGCCGTCATGGCATGACCGCGCAATTCAGGGCCGGGGGATGGTGTTCCGGGGGGTGCCCCGAGGCCCGGCCCCATCTGCATGGGCCGGGTTGGGCGGAGGGGTATTCAAAAACGCCTGGGCTGCTTCAAAAACGCCCTTGCCCGGCTTTCAGGGGCATCGGGCCGCGATACCCCTCAAGCGGCCTCTGTGGGGCGCTGTGGCGCGTCCGTGTTTTCGAGCAGGCGGATGGTCTGCCAGGCGCGTTCGATCGCATCCTCGCGCCCGAGGATCTCTTCTGCTTCGGTGCGCAGCCAATCCAGATGGCGCTTCCAACCGTCCAGGTCGAGCAGGTCGGGCGTCGGATAGAGGGCGATCATTCCGTCAGGCTCCTGATCAGATCGGCTTGCCGGGCAAAAAGCTGCCGGTTGCGATCTGACATGCGGTAAGAATAGGTGATGACCCCTTTGCGCTCAAGCCAGAGCATCAGCGCGTGCTGGAACACCGAGCGGCCGTTTTCCGGCGGTAGCGCCGCGAGCTCGGAACGGAACTGGCCCAGGGCGCGGTCGAGGAATGCGCCGACATGCTGGCGCGGCAGTTCGTTGCCGCGGGTGGCCCGCCAGATCGATCCGCCCGGCGCGATGGCCGTAATCGACCGGGCCCCGCTGAAATGCAGCGCGTCGATATCCTCGACCGACAACGAGGTCTCGTTGACATGGCTGTGCAGCAGCGATCCGCCGCGCGGCACCTCGTCAAAACCGAACCGCACCATATTCGGCTGGTCGGCGCGGGCCGTATACTGCCGCACGGGGCGGGAGTCCGCATCGGTGATGACCAGCGTTTCCCTTGCATCCGACAGCCGGCGCAGCCGCAGACCCTCGATAATGCCACGTTCAAAGTCGCGGCTGGAAGCCGGCAGATCAGGCGTCATCCGCTCCCAATCGCGGCGGATGTCGAGCCATGCGGCGCCGGGATTGCCGTCGAACCCCGGATCGACCCCGCCGGGCACCTGGAAGACCTCGCCGGATCGGGGGTGCGTCCACTCTTCCTCCTCGAGGTCGATCATCTCGTCCACGGTGCGGCTGTTACGGCGCATCCAGCCCTCCGTGCGCTGGATCACGACGCAGCCGCAGAAATAGCCGTTGGGCGGATAGATGCGCAGCCAGATCGGATCGTCGACATGCCAGATCTTGTCATGAAACCGGGCATGGTCGTGGCGCTTTGTCGGGCGCTGGATCTGGATATAGTGCAGATACGGGAAAGCGCGCTTGGTGCGCTGGATCGCCGCCCAGTGCCCGGCCGCATGGGCCGTCCGCATGTTGGTGTCGAAGATGGTGCGCAGCCGGCGCATCGAGCCAAGCTGCACTTCCTCGATCTCGGCCGTGACGGGGTCTTCGATCTGCGCCTTTCCCCACCAGCCCAGCTTCTGGAGGCGTGGCGCCAGATCCTGCTGGAACTCGGCCAGGGTGCGGCCTTCCGCAAGGGCGCGGTCGATCTCGTCCCGGATCGCGCGCAAGACATCCTCCTGCATGCCCTTGGCCACGACGAAGTTGCGGGCATGTTCTTCGCGCCAGACATCCAGATAGCTGAAGCGCTGGTCGGGATGTGCAAACCCCTTGGAGCGGAAATATTCCAGCGCCTCGCGGTGCGGCAGTGGCTGAAGTTCGATGCGAGCCATCAGGTGCCCCGGATATCGGCAGCCAGCTCACCGGCAAGCCGGGCGGCGAATGTGGCCTCTGTCAGCAATTCGGCCAGCAGGCCTGTGGTGCTGTCACGATAGGCATCCAGAATATCGTCGATCTCCTCCAGATCAGAAGCGCGGCGCAGCGCCTCGACCAGCGGCCCGATCTCAGCCGTCATGGTCTCCTGCATCCGGCCCTCGCCGATCAGCCGGTCGATCAGTTCTACGATGCTGTCGCGCGCGGCCGGCACCGAATCCGGCACACGCGAAGCCGCGGTCCGGGTCGCATCATCGGCAAAGGGCGGCGGCGCGGCGGGTTCGGGATCAGGCAGAACCGCCTCATCCTCATCAGGCTTGCGCAGGTTGAAGGCCCGGTAAACATCGGCCGCTGCAATCCGGAAGCCGCGCGGGCGTTTCTCGATCAACTGCAGCAGGAGCCCGGGATCGAGGCTTTCGGGTGGCGCGAAGCGGACGATCGGCAAGGCGACCTGCGCCGCGCTGGCGAAACAAACCCGGCGCAGCGCCCCGGCGATATCACGCTGAAGCGTGGCAGCCAGCTGCTCGGCATCGGCATCGCGGATATCGTCGCGCACGTTTTCGTGGATCTTGCCGACCGCATGACCGCCGGCGATGGCATCCGTGGTCGCAACCTGACCGAGGATGCCTTTGCTGATCTGCTCATCCCACCAGCGCGCCTTCCCCTCATAAAGCTTTTCCGCGCCGCTGGAGGCACCGTTGACGACATCGACCTCCATGGTCTTGGGGATGATCGCCGCCATATCGACCCCGATCTGGCGCACCGCCCGCAACAGCGTCTGCCGGTCCGCCACCGTGGAAGACGTATCATATTTGCCAAGACGCAGCGGGTGGCCGTAAGCCTCGCAGAAGATCGCCCAGTCCTTCACCGTGAAGTTCTTGAACATATAGGCCCAGGCGGCAAGCCGGGCGAGACCGCCGCGGATCGCAAGCCCCGACTTGGCTTTGGCCATGTGGATGACATAGCTGTTGGGCCGCAGCATTTCCGGACCGGCATTGTCGCGCAGGTAAAGATACCGGCCGTTTTCGGGGTCGAATTCGAACCAGCGGGGATCGACCCATTCCAGATCGGCAATGGTCAGGCCCTTGCCCTCGCGCTCCCAGACGATCTCACAGACCGAAAACCCCTTGCCGACCGCATCCATCATGTCGATCAGGTTGGTCCGCAGCGCGGATGAGGTCAGCACCTGCCGCGTCATCTCGGCCAGCTCGCCGGCTGCCGCGCTGTCATCGCCCGGCTCGACATGCAGATCCAGCGACCGGATCGCCCGCTTCCTGACCCCTAGAACCGCCGAATAATGCAGATCCTTTTCCTCCATCTGCTCGGCCAGTTCCAGATAGGCGGTGGCATCGCCATTCTCGGCCTCGCGCAGGATCGTCGCCAGCCGGACCGGGTTCAGCCCGTCGGCAGGGTGGCCCGACTGGATCTGGCGCACCGATCCGAGCGAGGCGATGGCCTGGCGTTCCAGAAGCTCATGATCGGGGACACCGGCCAGCGGCCGGCCAAATTGATCAAGCAGCATCACCATGCCCCTCTGCCATGGCCCCAGCGCGATGCGGGGGTGTCATCATCGTCATCATCATTGGCCGGGCCGGCATAGCGCGAGCGCAGGCCGGGCACGCCTTGATAGGCGTATTCCGCCTCGCCGAGATCGGCGGCCGAGATCGCCAGCGCCCCGGCCCAAAAACGGTCGGCGTGCCCGTCCGTGTCGCCATCCGCGACCAGCCGCCTGATACCCGTCAGGCCAACCTGCGACTTGATCGAATGCAGGTCGGCGCGCAGGACGGGATCGCCGGCCGGGATCCGGACACGCCGATCCTGAAACCGCTCTTTCATGGTGGTGGCCATGTCGAGCTTGATGGCGGCCGAGAAGATCACGCCCTCGACCCGATCCTCGCCATGGCGGCGCTTGGCATCCTCAACGGGCTTTTCGCCCATGCCGGTCTGGTCCATGCCGGCCCGCACCACGCGATACCGTTTCATCACACCGGCCAGCAGATCATCCTGCTCGGCAAAGCTGATACGGCGACGGGCGATGATTTCGCGGCTCCAAAGGACGTCGCCGACCAGTTCCAGCACCCAGATCACGAACAGGTCGTTGCGGGCGGCGATATCGACACCGACGAAACAGGGGCCGCCACAATAGGCTTCAGGCTTGCCTGCCAGAGGGTCTTCAACCGAGGAAATCAGGTCGTAATCGAGCCAGCTGGACGCCTCGTCCAGCCACTTGAGTTCATATTCCTGCGCCCAGGCATCTTCATCCGCCATGCCCCGGCGCAGCATGTCGATATCCCGGTCGAGACCCTGCCGGACCGCCTCATAGATATCGACGACATGGCGCGACCAGACGCTGTCCTCAGCCGTCATCAGCTCGTAAAACTTGTTACCCTTCCCGTTGGGCGTGGAAATCACCCGCAGCTTCTGCTGGCCCTTCGAGATCACCGGGAAGAGCGCGGCCCAGATGTCGCGGGATTTGGCGTGAAAGGCGAATTCGTCCAGGATCACATTGGCGGAAAAACCGCGCGCCGTGTCGGGGTTCGCCGGCAGGGCTGTGATCCGCGAGCCATTCGGGAAACCCACCTCCAGCGCCTTGTAAACCGCATCCGGCCCCTTCTCCTGCGGGGCACGGAATTCGCCCTCGGAAAACACCGGCTCGCCACCCTTCAACAGGGTGTTGTAGACCTCGTAAAACGCCTTGGTGAACGGCTTGATGACCTCGGTCATCATCTCGGCCGCCTGCCTCTCGCCGCGCGACAGGATCACCCAGCGGGTGCGGCGATCCTCCATCCAACCCCGAAAGCAATCATCCGCGCATTCACCGCCGGTGGTGAAGGTCTTGCCGGTCTGGCGCGAGAACATCCCGATCTTGAAGCGCGACTGGTCCTCGATCCAGCGCCGCTGATAGGGCAGGAAATTGACGACAGGGGCAAAGGGCGCGCTCATGCCGCATCCTCGATCTCGATGCCTTCCGCAGCCAGAACCTGCTCGGCGAAGCCGCGCAACCAGACCAGCTCTGCCTGCATCCGCTCGATCTCGTCGGCACCGCGGCGCAGGCTGCGGCACAGGCCGTCCGTCATGGTCCCTTGCAGATGCCTGCCGTCGAGTGCGCGCGCCTGCGCCCGCAGGTCGTTGACGATCTCACACGCACTGGCCATCACCCGAACCCCATGATCCGGCGTGCCTTGGCCGCGGCCTCGGCATCGATATCGCCTGCCTCGACGGCGGCATCCAGCTTGTCAGCCTGGGCCTTGCGCTCGGCCGCCAGCATGTTCTGCCGGATTCCGGCCGAGGCCATGATGTCCTTGAGCATCTTGCCGATGAAATGCAGCTCCTTCGGGTCGATCTCGGCGCCCTCATCCATCATCCGGGCTTCCATCGCGCGGAAAGCCAGTGCCGTGACCATCTGGAACAGGACGTTGTGGCGCTTGGCCTCCTCCTCCAGCCCGTTTTCCAGCATCCAGCCCTGCGCCCAGGCGCTGGCCGTCTCCTGCGTCTCGACGAACTTGCGGTATTCCTGGCCGAAACGATGGACCGTGGCGTGGTGGAAGCTGACCACCTTGCCTGCCTCGACCAGCTTGTCGTTCAGCTCGTCGGTGATCGCGACATAGTCGGAAAACCCGCGCTCGCGCAGGGTCTGCTGAAGCCAGTCCCGAATATCTGGGGGCAGCTGATCGACCTTCCGGGGTGGCGGCATGGTCAGACCCTCGGCCGAGGGCGCTGGACACCGGGATGCGAGGCCAGCCCGCGGGCCAGATCAACACCGCGGCGCGTCCCTGTGACCACGATGAAAGACGCCTCGGGGTCGAAGGCGACGAAGCCCTGCTCGCGCAGCCACATCAGTTCAGTGACCAGCGCGTCATAGCTGACCGCCAGACCCAACCGGGTCAGCACGTCCTGAAGGATCGAGGCGTTGCTGACATATTCCGGCACCTCCGCCAGATAGCGCAACACCGCCAGACGGCGGTGACGGCTGACATCCTCTGCATAGCTCATCAGCTCTTGCCTCTCAAAAGATGGTCTTCCTGCCGCGACACGACATTTTCGAGCCGTGTCAGGATCTGGCGCTGCCCCTCGACCGAAGCTCCCATAGCCCTGATGTCGCCCTGCATCTGGGCCATCGAGATCGACAGGCTGTGGATATCGTCCTTGCCGGGCATCGACTTCAGCGTCTGCTCGGCGGCCATGATGCGCTGGTCATGACGATCCAGGCGGTCATCGCAGGCCCCGATCCGGCGATCCACATCCTTACCGCGCATCTGGAACCAGCCAATGACCGCCAGCGCCACGGTGACGATCACCCCGATCGTCACCGTCAAATCGAAATTGAAGGTCACGCCGGCAGCGCCTTTTCGACGATCTGGCGCAGCTTCGATTCGGCAAGGTTGCGCAGGACCTCGGGCTTGGGCGCCAGCTCGGCAATGGCGTCGGGCACGCTGACCAGAGCGTGGTCAATGCCGGCCTGGATGGCCGTGTCACGCTTCGCGCCCCGCAGGAGGGCCGCCGAGATCCCGGTGATCAGTGCCGAATGCAGGGTGTTGCGGTGGCGTTCCTCGATCTCGATGTCCCACCGCTTTTCTACGGCCGAGGCCGCGCGGCTGATCACGAGAGTCAGCACCGCACCGATGCCGGACAGGACCAGGGGCAACAGGGTCGAGGCAAGTTCGGAAAGCAGGATGTTCATGGTCAGACCTCAGGCAAGTTCGGTGTAGGCGTTGACGATCCAGCCCTCGTGGCCGCCATACTGGACAAGGCTCCAGCCGCGTCTGTCGAAGGTGCCGCTGCGCAGGACCGGCACGCTGGTGCCGTGCGGGACTGCGGCGATCACGTTCGGGTTGAAGCTGGGCCAGCGGCGCATGTTGAGACTGTCGCCCGGGGCGTTGATCCGCAGCATGGTCGCTGTCGGCGCAGGCTCGGACGCAGCCTCCGCCACGGCATCAGCGGGATCATCCCGCCCGAGGATACGGGCGCGCAGCGCCTCCAGCGGGAACAACGGGTTCGTATCGACCTTGCGGCCGGGCGAGACATACCAGTGCGTGGTGATATCGCGCAGGGTCTTCACCCCGGCGAACAGCGCGGCGAGCAGTTGCTCAAGCGCGGCGATCTGCTCGGGCGTGTGGGACATCCAGACGCCGCTGCCGTGTTCCCGCGTGGTGATCTCGACAATATCGCTGCCGCCGCAACCATCCTCGAACAGCTCACCATACCAAGTGCGGGCCTGCTCCTTATCACTGCCTGCCCAGGTCATGCGCCCGGGGTTCACGATCTCGATGCCGATGGAAAAGCCGTTGCAGTCGGACCGCCCTTGGAAGCTCGACTTGCCGGCATGGCCCGCACGGCGGTTCAGCGGCACCTGCTGCTCGATCGAGCCGTCGCGCTCGACCACGAAATGCACGCTGACCTTGGCAGGGTTGTCGCGCAGATAGGCCGCGCTGCTGCCCTTTTCCAGCCGCCCGGCGGTGTCGTGGATGATGACGATTTCCGGGGTGATCACCCCGCCGATGTGCTTTGCGGCCTTGTAGGGAACGCCTGTGAGCCTGTGGTTGGCAACGCGCATGAGGATCTCCGTTGCGGGATCCGCTGCGATCCCGATACTGATCGGGATTGCCATGCATGCCGGACCATGGGCCGGGGGATAGGGTTCCGGGGGTCAGTCCTGGTCGGGGAAAAGCGGCAGCATGGGCTCCATGCCCAGCTCACGACGCAGCTGCGACCGCAGCTTGTGGATATAAGCGGCCGTCACACCCCACTCGGTCGCGAGGACGTTGGCCGAGCGACGCGGCTGGGTCAATCCGTCTTCGATGATGGCCGCGCGCAGCCGGTTCGCCCGATTCTGCTGTTCGCGACCACGTGCAGAGGGGATGTCGATCTTCGTGCCGCCAAAGCGCGCCGCAAGCCACGAGACTGTATCAGTGCCGATTTCGCCCGCCAGCTTTGTGCCCTCGGCCCGCTTCGGGATCTCACGGCGCTGGCCGCCGGCATTGGCCAACATCCGCAGCACCGCTGCCTGACCAAGGTCGCGTTCGAGCTCGTCAATCCAGGCATCGTGAGGGATGGCGGTGCGGCGGGTCATCTCTCCGACCTCCGCTCACGGTCAGAAAACAGACCGTGGTTGGTGCGCCCCCGGGGCAAGACCGTCACCAGCACGATACCGTCCTCGCGATGATCGACGACATAGGTGTGCCCGTCGATGGTCACGCCACTGATGCCGGGGACGAGCAGCGGCCTGACGCGCGCCGCTATGGCGCGCTTGAGACTGACGATCTCGAAGCCGCCGACGCGCTCCAGATAGCGGACGATGGCGTGATCCGACACGATCAGGCGGCTCATGTGACTTGCACCCCCGCCCGCCGGCACATGTCCTTCAGCGCGCGCGTCACATCGTTGATCTGGCCTGCATCGCGCAGGGCATCGATGTCGATCGGCACCGACTGCCATTTCCCCTCGAAACGCGAGCGGATGAAGGCATTGAGCCCGTCCCGGCCGGGTTTCTTCAGCGCCCCGGCCTCGCCCAGCAGCTTCCAAAGCACATGGACGAAGCGCAGATCGGCGCGGGGGGCGAGTGCAGGGCGATTTTTCCCACCGTTGAAACGGGTGCTGAAACCCCGGTCCTTCAGGGCGGCGACCACCTTGCGCAGATCCGCTTCGGTCATTTCCGACATGCTGGCCTTGCCTGTCGCGACCAGCTGCAGGTCGCGCCGCGTGTCATCGTCCAGGCCGAGCTGCCTGCAGCCAACATGGATCATGCGCTGGAGGGTGCGGGTGGCAACGGTCATGGCAGCAGCGCCTCCAAATCGCGGGCGATCTGATAGAGGTCATGGCCGATGCGGCCGGTATGCCAATCAGGGTCCGTGACATAAACAGCGCGATCACCCGGATAATGGCCCATCTCGACGGACATCGAGCTGTCGCGGTTCAGGACCCGCGCCAGCGCTTCTTCAAGCATGTTGATACGCTGGGAAATATTCGCGGTGGCGAAAGTCAGTCGCGACATCATTGCCTCCCGATCAGGCCAATCGCGCGGCCGCCATTGACGCCCTGCGCCAACTGGACATTGCGACCAGCCGCTAAACCGGCGTCGGCGGCATCTCCGAAGCGAACCTTGCGCTCGGGCAGGCTGACCTTTCCCGTCCCCGGCATACGCTGATCTCGAACCCGGACAGCCTCCGCCCGTGCGTCGTCGTCGATGCTGGCACCGAACATCTCGCCAAGGCGTTTGTTGAGCCGTGCGACGATGCCGACCGTAAAGTCCTGGACAGCCTGACGACGGGTCGAGACCGTGCGGCGGCGCTTGTATTCCGGCGTCGCCTTGAACTCGGCCACAGCCCGGTCGATGGCACGGTCGCACACCACGGTCAGATAGGTGGCGATCTCTGGACCAGGAGTCTTGCCCAGGTAGATAACGCAGGGGGACCAATCCGACCGTAACGTGGCCGCGCAATTCGTGCAGACCGCAATCACGCCGATCAGCGCCGTGCGGTTGGTCGGCCGCTTTGTCTTCAAGGGCGCTTCGGCCTCTTCGAATTCGATATCGTCGTCGCTGAGATCATATTCGCGCATGATCTGCGCCATCCTGGCGGCAGCGGCCATTGCCTCGGCCTCGGTGGTGCCGCGGCCGAATGCAGTGGCGCGCAGGGCGGCAAGGCGTTTGCGGAGAGCATCATCCATCATGTCCGCCTTCTCAAATCGAGCTGAAATCCAGAACGACCTGTTCCATGGCATTCGTGCGGGGATTGCGGCGATAAAACCGGATATAAGTCGCGGTCTGATCAACGATCATCGCATCCGAAATCGCGTCCATGGCGCGAGCCCACCGCGGGTCGGGATTGCCGTCGGCATCCTTCATCGGCAGCTTTCGCAACCCCAGCACGCGCTTGGTGTCGATGCGGCCGGCCTTGTTGACCTGAAAGGCATCCTCAACCAGAACCCGCAGGTTATCGTTCGCGCCGTCCGACCAGGACGCGATACATTCGTCTATCAGCACCTTGGCGGCTTGCAGCTCGGGCCCGAACACGATGCGGTCTGCGATCGAAACCTCGGCCATGATCTGCCCGTCAAAGCTGCGGATCGAAAACCCACCCTTGGGGCCGCCGACCTTGACGCCGTATTGCTCGAACAGCAGGTCCTTGGCCGCGGCCATTTCATCCAGGGCACGGTTCTTGAACCTGGCGATTTCCGCCTGCAGCGCGTCGGCTTCGTCCAGCAGCTTGCGGGCCAGATCGTCCTTCATGCGATCGGCGGCTGTCACCATGCTGTCGGGCACCGTGCGGCCCTGGGGATCGGTCCATTTCCTGTCGGGGGTCATTTCGTCTCTCCTTTGAAACGAGGGCAGCGATGACAGGCGCGATACATCCGCACCCGCATCGCATTCGTGTTGTGAAAAGCAGCAGCCGAGCGCCGCCAGTCGCCGCAGGCCCGAGGCGAGATGGGGCCGAGCGCAGGACAGGCAATGGTAATGGACCTGAATGCGCCGTTGAACGCCTCCTCAACTGCTGTCAGGTCGCCCGGATATTTGTTGCGCAACACTTGGCTGACCAGCGACGCCGACCGGCCCATGCGCACCGCCACCCGGTTCTGGCTGCTGGACGCGCATTCGGCGGCGAGCGCCATCACCCACTCCGGTGCCTGCCCGGCCCATGCGACTTGGGCCGTGTCAACGGGACCGCTCATCACCGTGCCCCTCCAGCTGCATGAACCTCGCCCGTGTTCGGGTCATAGACCTGCTGGACGCGCTGTGTTTTGGGGGGCACCGGGCCGGTATCGCGGATCAGCCGATAGATGGCGGATCGCCTGGGCGGGCTCGCCTTCTGCACCACCCTCAGATAGCCGGCCGCCAGCAGATGGCTGCAATAGACCTTGGCGTGATTTTCGGTGACCTCGGTCTCGCTGGTGCTGGAATGCGCGGCGAGATCACGTGCCGAAAACTGCTTCAGCATCCGCATCGAACGCCACAGATTGACCGATCCACTGCCAGATTTCACCGGCGTTCCATCCGCCTTCAGCCGCGGTGCATGAAACCCGGTGTCGCGCAGCAGCCGATAGAACGGACCGCCTTCCAGATCCTCCTTCTCGACGATCCCGCCCGCCACCAACGCCATCAGATAATTGCTGATCGTGCTGGGGGCGATGCCCGTGGCAGCGCGGATATCCGCCCGGCTGACCGGAGCCAGCGCCCTTTTCAGGGCCTCCCAGATCAACTGCCGATGATCCTGGCTTTCGTGAACAGGTTTCTGTGTCATTAGAACTTCCTCGGCGGGGGCGGGTTGCCGGTAAAGAAGGACTTGCTCATGTCCTTCGACGACAGCGCGGCCACCCCCTTGGTGCGCGCCATCTCGGCCAGCAGGGACAGGTTGACGCAGACCCGGCGGGCCGATCCGTTTGAGGCCTGCAG
>Ga0172382_10005865_pt1 | contig 18119 bp, 13 predicted proteins | sample Leawel138RmetaG_FD_122245 | JGI IMG/M metagenome (GOLD analysis project Ga0172382, IMG submission 122245) | Leachate microbial communities from a municipal landfill in Southern Ontario, Canada - Leachate well 138R metaG | ecosystem: Engineered > Solid waste > Landfill > Unclassified | place...
GCTTCCCTGTGGTCGGCAGTGCCCAGCAGCAGGGTCTGCTGAATATCCTCCATGGCGAGAGCCGCGGCCAACCCATTGCAATCGACCAATTGATTGAGGGATTCCTTGGTCAGCCGAAGGCCCATCGGCGATGCGGCCAGCATTCGCCCTGCCCATTCCTCGCCCACCCGGTCGAGTTCGTCCGGATCGGCAATTTCCGCCACCAGCCCGAGTTGACAGGCGCGCTCCGCCTGAATGAAATCGCCGGTGAACATCAGCGCGGCCGCCGCCGACCAGCCGATCAGCCGTGGCAGCATATAGCCCGAACCCATATCCGGGCCGCCCAGGCCGACTTTCAGATTGGCCACGTTCATCCGCGTATCGGGCGTCGCGAGGCGGACATCGGCCGCCAGCGCGATCGAGAAGCCGCCGCCGCAGACCGGCCCTTTCAGCAGGGCGATGATCGGCTGGGGGCAATCGCGCATCGCGGCCACGATGCCGGACGCGATCTTCTGAATCCGCATCTGCTTCTGCGCCCGGCCGGGGCCATCGGGAACCATGGCATCGGAATTCAGATCGGCCCCGGCGCAGAATGCGCGCCCCTCGCCGCGCAGCAATACCACCCTGACATCATGCCGGCCGCGCAGCGCAGTGAAGCAGGCCGCCAATTCCTCCATCAGGTCGGGATTCAGGGCATTGAGGCGATCCGGCCGGTCCAGAGTGACGATGCCGATCTCTCCGCGCTGCTCGAAGCGTAGAAACTGATATGTGATGACCATGCTCCCGAATAAAATTCCGGCCGGGCGGCAACCGCCCGGCCGGGCATCGATCAATATTTGTAGCCGATGGTTATGCCATAGGTTTGCGGCTCGCCATACAGGTTGATGACCTGCCCCGGCAGGGCCAGGATCGTCCTGCGGTAGAGCTTGTCGGTGATGTTCCGCCCCCACACCGAAGCATAGAAGCCGCCCATGTTGTAGGTGATCCGCGCATTCAGAAGGCCATATCCGTCCTCCACGGTCAGCGGGATGGTCGTCCCGTAGGCAAGCTGGCCTTCGCCCGGCTCATGATAGAACTTGCTGATGTAGGAGTAGTCGGCCCGGAAGGTGACATCGCTCTCATCCCCGATCGGCAGGACATACTCGCCGCTCAGATTGAGCGAATGCTTGGGAGCGCGCACCATGCGGGTGCCGCCAAAATCGGCGCCGCTGGGGAAGGCGGCAGTCGGCGGGCCAAGATACCTGTCATACTTCGCATCGGTGTAGGCATAGGCCGCGTTGAAGGTCAGGCCCTTGACCGGCTCCAGGCTGACTTCGAGTTCCGCGCCCTTGATCTCGCTGGTGCCGGCATTGGTGATGAGGCTCGGCGTCGAACCGTCCGGCAGCTGGACAACCGTCGAAACCTGCAGGTTCTTGTAATCGTAGTAGAATGCAGCGGCGTTGACGCGCGCCAACCCGCCGCCCCAGACGGATTTGACGCCTACTTCATAGGCGTCGATCTCTTCCGGCTGGAAAATCAGGCCGGCCTGGGTCGCGGTGAGCGGGGTGTATTGATAGCCGCCCGATTTGAAGCCCTGGCTATAGGTCGCGTAGAGATTGAGGTCGCGATTGGGCCGGTAGGAAAGCGTGATCTTCGGATCGAAGCTGGTGAACTTGACCTTGGGATTGTCGACCAGGAAATTGGCCGGAACCAGCGGCAGGGCGTCGGTAGTCGTCCCGCCCAGCTGCGCGCGCTTCCTGTCTTCGGTGTAGCGCCCGCCCAGGGTCAGATCCAGGGTAGGCGTGATGTGGAAGGTCGCTTGCCCGAACACCGCGGTGCTGGTGGTCTTGTAATTGCCGAAGGTGACGTCGACCCCGCCTTCGCCGACTATGCTGTCCGGCCCGAAATCGAAGGTGTCGGAATGGAAGCTCTTGTCGTGGTAGTAATAGACGCCGACGATCCAGTCGACCAGCCCGTCCAGCGACAACGATCCGTTCGGATCGGACACGAGACGGAATTCCTGGGTGAACTGCTTCGACCGCTCCGCCGTGATCTGGCGGATGACATCGTTGCTGGTGTTGTCGAAATCGCGATCGTCCGTGTATTTCATCTTGCGATAGGACGTCACCGAAACGAAGGAAGCGCCGCCCAGATCGATGTCGATCTTGCCGGTGAAAGAATCGATATTCCGGTCGAAGGCCGGGTCGGTGGTGTAATACTGCTTGTAGGGGTTATCGCTCAGGATCTGCTGGCCGTCATTGGCGTTGCCGAGCAGCGTATTGGTCGGATCGAGCACATTGCCGATGCTCTCGCCCTGGAACGAGCGCCCCTTGTCGCGCATGATCTCGCCGATCAGGTCGATCTTGACATTGTCGGACGGATTGATCTCGAAACGCAGGCGGCCGCCCCAATTGTCCAGGCCCTGCGGGCGATTGCCCGTAGTAAGGTTCGTGACATAGCCATCCCGCTTGGAATGCCAGAGCGCCGCGCGCGCCTTCAACACATCCCCCGCGATCGGGCCGGATATAGCGCCGAACACGTCGATATAATCGTAATTGCCGTAAGTGCCCTCGAACTCCGCCGACAGCTCGTCGGTGGGAGCCTTGGTGAGGACGTTGATCGCGCCGCCGATGGTGTTGCGGCCATACAAGGTGCCCTGCGGCCCCTTCAGCACTTCGACGCGTTCGATATCCTTGAGCGCGCCCAGCACCGCGCCGGTGCGGCCGAGATAGCTTTCATCGACGAACACGCCGACCGAGGATTCGCTGCCCGGGTCGAACTGGCGGGTGCCGATGCCGCGAATATAGAGCTGCGGCCGGCTGGCGCCGAAGCCGCCCGCATAGAAGCCGGGAACGCGCGGGGCCACATTGGTGATGTCGAGCACGCCAGACTTGGCCAGGGCATCGGCATCGAGCGCGCTGATGGTTGCCGGAATATCCTGCAAGCGCTCCGCCCGCCTTTGCGCGGTGACAACGATTTCTCCGGCACCGAATGTTTCGGCCGCCGGGTCGGGTGCTGAATCACTGGCCGCCTGCGCCATCGCGGCGGCGGGAATAGCTACGGAAGCGCACAGCAGGCCCCGCGCAAAGGTTCTGGTAAAGTTCATGACCTTCTCCCTGATATGCATCCTCATGATCGGGATTGCATTGGTAGGACCAATGCGGCACGAGCAGGATTTGTCAAGCAGGGGGCGAAGGCCGCAAACCCCACAAAACCTCGGAATACGAATTTTTACCTTTTATAATCATGGCATTGAGAGGACGGTTGCAGGATTGCAACATGCGGACGGAAATTGCGCGGCGGGCCAGCCTCCACGATCCGCCGTCATGGGCGCCCAGCCTCCCATGCAGGCGGCCGCCCGGATCGGCGCGCCGGCCCTTGAACCTTTTCATTTGCAGGACTTGTCGCAAGTGCGACACATGATTAGTTCCACATTCCATGCAATCGAACTGGTTCCGGCGCATATCTGGCTAGATGGAAACGAATGACCCGAGCAAAACCGGAACAGGATCTGCCCAGCAAGGCTAACCGGCAGCGCCGTTCGCAAGCCGAACGCAGCGAAGCCATGCGCACCAGGCTGGCCGCCGCCGCCTATCAGACCGTGGCCAAGGGCGGCCTGAACGCCTTGCGGCTTCGCTCCGTCGCCGAAACAGCGGGCGTATCGCAGGGCGCGCTGCTGCATCATTTCCCTGACAAGAATGCGGTGGTCCTCGCCGCCATCGAAACGGCGCTGGAACTCGCCCGGGAAGACAGCAACGAATATCTCTCCACCTCGCAGAACGGCCGCGAAGCGCTGCTGCGCGCCATGCTGGCGGAGTTCCGGGCCTTCTTCTTCAGCGATCGCTTCTGGGTGGCGATCGGGATCACCATCGAAACCGTGAAGGACGAGGCGTTCTTCTCTTCCGTGCGGAGCCGGGTCGCGGTACTGCGCAAGCCGGTTTACGATGCGTGGGAAGAACGGCTTATCCAGGGCGGGTGGACACCCAAGCAGGCTGCGCGGGACGTGCGGGGAGGCGCGGCGATCATATCCGGCCTCGCCATTCGCCGCTTCTGGGCCGATGTCGACAATGTCGCGGACGAGATCATCGAGGAATGGGTGGCCGATCGGCTGGAGCGCCAGCTTTCTTCCGGATCAGATTGACCCGCTCATCCTGAGGAGCCGACAAGCGACGTCGAAGCGGCGTCTCGCAGGATGGCCCGAGGATGGATAGGCCCGCGCCCGGTTCAGGCTCGGTAGGGGACTTAGCCCTCCCTGGTCCTTTGGCCGATGTTTTTCAGGAATGCCTTGAGCCGGATCAGCCCGAAGAAATCGAGCATGGTCGGCAGCGCGAACTCGAGCATGTTCGCCGCCTCGACCTCGTCGATACGGCCCTCCACCCGCTCCAGGAACAGCCGCGCCTCGTTGCCCGCGACGATTTCCGCAGCCTCGATATAATAGCCCAGAATATCCGGCGGAAAGCCGTTATTCTCGTCGAATCCGGCCTCCCTCATGCGGCCCCAGATCGTCACCAGGCCGGCGTCCGTAATGCTCATCACGCACCCTTCGGGAGTTTGCGTGAGGTCGATCACGCCAATGCGCGCCAGTGCCTCCGCGTCGATCCGGGCGTAGGGATTTTCCTCGAGCATCGTCTCAAGGGAAATCTGGCGGTTTTCCACTCCGACGCGCAGCGCCACCAGTTCTTCCAGATGCGGAAAGGCCGAAGCGCCAAGCGGGCTGGACGATCCCGTTCCATCGAGCAGGGACTTGATCTGCTCCAGCGTCATGCCCGACTGCCGATGCAGCTTGCGAACCGCGAGAATCGCGCGAACGTGATCCTCGCCATAGTCGGCGACATTCCGGGCAGGGCGTTCAGGTTCAGGCAAGAGGCCTTTGCGAAAATAAACCCGTATGGTTTCGCGGTTGACCCCCGTCCTGGTTTCCAGGTCGCGCATTTTCATGGATCAGCCCCATAGGGATGCCAGATGGATTTGTCTCTACCGCAGTGATATTTTGGATTGCGTTACATGACAATTTTACGTATACAAAAAACGTGAAATTGATCGCGAAATGCGATGGAGAGGAATATGGACTACGCACGCTATTATCTTGGCCCTCTGCTGCAACTGGGCGTTATCGCCAGTTTTGTGGTGGGCGGCTCCTGGGTCTGGCTCGGCATCGCGAGCCTTCCCATTCTCGGCCTGATCGATTCGGTTATGCCGAATGACTTCGCTATCCGGAAGGTCCGGAACAAGAGCCTGGCGGATATTCCCGTGTGGATGAGTTCGCTGCTCGGCCCCGTGCTCTATCTTGCCGCCGCTTACTGGGTCGTCACCAATCCCGGAGCGCCGGCCCATCAATATGTCGGCGTCATTCTCTCGCTCGCCTGGCTCAGCGTCGTTCCGCTGGTTCCGGCCACGCACGAACTCTACCATCAGCGCGGCAAGATCCGCCGTTTCGTGGGGCAGTACTGCCAGGTCTGCTATCTCGATGCGACCCGCGAAATCGCGCATGTCGTGGGCCATCACATCCATGTCGCGACCGACAAGGATGGCGACACAGCTCCGCGCGGGGAATCGCTCTACAGCTTCACGCCCAAGGCGGTCGTGCATAGCACGAAGGAAGCCTGGCTGACCGAAGCGGACAATCTCGAAAAGATGGGCAAGGCGCGCTGGGGCCTCGGTCATCGCCTGTGGAAGGCGATCCTGGCCCAGGTGATCTTCCAGTCCATCATCTTCATGATCGGCGGCTGGACGGCCGTGGCCGTGGCCTTTGCCGGCATGATCGGCGCCCGCTTCTGGATCGAGAGCTTCAACTACTTCCAGCATTATGGCCTGATCCGCACGCATGACGGCGCTATCAATCGCCGCCATGTCTGGAACCACCTCAAGCCGCTTTCACGCATCTTCGGCTTCGAGATCACCAATCATGCCGATCATCACACCAACAGCTTCGCCGCCTATCACGAGCTGAAGCCGGACACGAAGTGGATACCGATGCCCAGCGTGTTCGTGTGCTTCTTCTCGGCCCTGATCCCGCCGGTGTGGCACAATATGGTGATCAAGCCGGCCTTGCAGCGCTGGGACAACGAACTTGCGACGCCCGAGGAATTGGCGCTGGCCAAGGAGCAGAATCGCCGTGCCGGCTGGCCGGACTGGTTCCAGAACAACGATAACGATGTATCGGGCCAGTCCGCAGCCGCAGCCTGAGCCCGCACTCTTCATCGTATGAAATGCAGCGCGGCCGGTTATCCCGGCCGCGTTTTTTATGTCCCGCGCACAGCTGCCGCTACAGACGATTGCCCTGCTCGACGATAGCGCAGGCTATTCGACACAAACCTGTTCAGCACCGTGACTCACACAGGATCGTGACCCCAAAGCAAAGGCGCGGCTGCCACCGGGCAACCGCGCCTGCTTGCGACCCATGGAACTGAAAATCAGCCCATCACATAGATCGATTTCAGCTTCTGATAGGCGCCTACGGCTTCCGGGCCGAATTCCCGGCCGATGCCGCTGGCCTTGACCCCGCCGAACGGCGCGCCGAGCGACGGCATATAGCCGTTCACGCCGACCGTGCCGCTGTCCACCTTGTCGGCAATCGACTTGGCGTGTTCGCTGTCCGCGCTCCAGACCGAGCCGCCCAGGCCGTATTCGCTGTCATTGGCGATGCGAACCGCCTCGCTCTCGCCATCATAGGGAATGACGGAAAGGACCGGCCCGAATATCTCTTCCTGGGCAATGCGAGCGGAGTTGTCGACATCGGCGAACACGGTCGGCTCAATGAAGAAACCGCTGTTCTGGTCCGCCGGACGGCCGCCCCCGGCCACCAGGCGCGCTTCGTCCTTGCCGATCTCGATATAGGATTGCACCCGGTCGCGATGCGCGCTGGACGCCATCGGGCCGACATGCGTTTCCGGATCGAGCGCATTGCCCACGTTCAGCGATTTCGCAAAATCGGCCAGCGCGCCCACCACCTCATCATAGCGCTTCTTCGGCGCCAGCACGCGCGTGCCGTTATAGCAGGTCTGCCCATTGTTGAGCATGCAGGCCATCGGCACGCCCTGGAGGAAGGAGCCGATATCCACGTCTTCGAGCAGGATCGCGGCGGACTTGCCGCCAAGTTCCAGCGTCACCGGGCGGAGCAGTTCGCCACAGGCGGCCGCGATCTTCCGGCCGGCCGCGGTGGAACCCGTGAACGCCACCTTGTCCACACCCGGATGGCTGACCAGATAGGCGCCCGCTTCACGCTCGGCCGTGACCCAGTTGAGCACGCCCGCCGGCACGCCCGCCTCCAGCGCGGCTTCCGCCAGGATATAGCTGTCGAGAACCGTGCCGGGCGACGGCTTGATAACGACGGTGCAGCCGGCGGCCATGGCCGGCGCGATCTTGTTGAGGGCAAGAGTGACCGGGAAGTTCCAGGGAACGATCGCCGCGGCCACGCCGACCGGCGCGCGCCTCACCAGCGTTTCCTTGCCCATCTGGGAGGGGCGGACATCGGGCTGGCCGATGGTTTTCGCCAGTTCCGCGTAATACTGGATCACGCCGACACCGAACTGCCCTTCGAGCTGGCTGCTGAGGGCGATGGGCATGCCGTTCTGAACGCTCACCGCTTCGGCGAGATCGGCACCACGCGCCGCGACCGCAGCCATGAAGCGCTCCATCACCGCCGCGCGTTCAGCAGGTTCCGCGGTCGCCCAGCCGGAATTGTCGAAAGCGTCGCGCGCCGCCGCGACCGCGGCGTCGATGTCCGCCTCGACCGCTTCAGGCACCGTGCCGATTTCTTCCTCGGTCGATGCGTTGACGAGCGTGAAGGTCCGGCTGGTGGACGGCTTCACCCACTCATTGCCGATAAAGAAACTGTCTCTGCTGGTAATCATCGATTTCTCCTCTCCGGACGGGTCTCAGTTTCCACCCGTGCTGGCATCAGTGAACTTGTCGTAATGAATGTCGTCGATCGGCACGCCCTGCGATGTGAGAGCCGCGACACCCGCATCGATCATGACGGGCGGCCCGCACATATAGGCCTGCAGCCCATCAACGCCCCCAAGCTCGGCGATGGCGGCGGGAATTTCCGCAGTGACCATGCCGAACCTCCGGCCCGGCGCTTCGGTTTGGGAAAGCACGGGCCAGAACTCGAATTTGCCCTTCCAGCGCCGGCCGATTTCCGCGATCTCATCGAGATAATAGAGATCGCGTTCCTCACGGCCACCGAAGAGAAGTATCGCATCGCGCTGGACAGACCGGGACACGGCGTCTTCAAGCAGGCTCATCAGGGGCGACAGGCCGCTGCCCCCGCCGACCAGCAGGATCGGGCCATCACCGTCATGCAGCCAGAAATGGCCATGCGGCGCTTCGATCTCGAAAGCGGCATCGTCCAGTTCGCCCTTGAACAGGGCTTCGGTGAATGCGCCGCCGGGCACCTTGCGGATGAAGGTGGACAGACGGGTGCGCCCTCCCTCCCCCGGTTCGGTGCTGAAAGAGTAGGAACGCGGGCCGGGGCCACTGGGCCACCGGACATTCATATACTGGCCTGCCTTGTATGACACCGGGCGTTCCACTTCCCAGCTGACCAGCTTGATGTCGTGAGTCAGATCGCGCGTTTCCACGATGCGCCCGGAAACCGTTTCCGCATGAGACGCAGCCGCCTCGAGATCGACCGCGATCTCGATATCGGATTGAGGAACCGCCTGGCATGAAAGGATATAGCCGGCGGTCAGTTCCTCGCGACTCAAGGTGTAACCGAACGGGGTGATCGCATCGACCTTGCCGGACAGCAGTTTCGAGCGGCAGCTTCCGCAAGTGCCGACGGTGCAATCGTGAGGAAACTCAAAGCCCTGCGCAAGTGCGGCCTCCAGAACTGTCTGGTTCTTGCCCACTTCGAAATCGATCTCCGTTCCGGAGATTCGCACACGTTTATTAGGCTTCTTAGCGAACAAGTTCTTGAACAAGCTTCACGTCCTCTTCACCAACTCCAACCGGATACCCATCCAAGATACTGATATCCGCTGGCTTTTTTCCGCTCAAATACCATCACGCAGACCGGAATCACGCCGGAACGGTTTGCGTATGCCATTCACGCAAAACCTTTGAACCTTTAGTGAATGATATACAAGGAAAGGATGTCACCCAAAGGTCGCGGCTGGAACTCTTTTGCAAATCGCAGCCGAGCTTACCGCCTCGCCTGTCTGGGGCAAAGGGAAAGCGGCGGATGCGCGGTCCGCGACAGGAATCGCAAGATTTGCGATAAGTCTGCAAATGACCTGCGAACCCGCCCCCATGGCGAGCAGCGCAGGCCAGGATTGAAGCGCTGCTCTAGCCCGGAATCTCCAGCAAAGCGGCGGACCCCATGCCCCCCGCCACGCACATCGACACCACGGCGTAGCGCACGCCGCGCCGCTTCGCTTCGATCAAGGCATGTCCGGTGATGCGGCTTCCGGTCATGCCGAAGGGGTGCCCCAGCGCGATGCCACCGCCGTTGACATTGAATTTGTCGGGGTCGATGCCAAGCTTGTCGCGGCAATAGATCACCTGGCTGGCGAATGCCTCGTTGATTTCCCAAAGGCCGATATCGTCGATGGAAAGTCCGGCGCGGTCCAGCAGCTTCGGGATGGCGAAGACCGGCCCGATCCCCATTTCCTCGGGCGCGCAGCCGGCAGACTGAAAACCCCGGAAAATCCCGAGAATCGGCAACCCTTCACGCTCCGCCGTCTCGCGATCCATCAGCACCTGGGCGGAAGCGCCGTCGGAAAGCTGGCTGGCATTCCCGGCGGTGACATTACGCCCCTCCTTGATGAGGGCGCCGTCCTTCCACACCGGCTTGAGCTTGGCCAAGCCTTCGAGCGTCGTATCCGGGCGAATGCCCTCGTCCTGCGCGAGCGTCACTTCCTCCGCGCCGGATACGGTGCCATCCTTTTCGAGGATGTTCTTGCGGACGGTGATCGGCACGATCTCGTCCGCGAACCTGCCCGCGCCCGTAGCGGCGGCGGCGCGCTGATGGCTTTGCAGCGCATATTCGTCCTGCGCTTCCCGGCTGATGCCATAGCGTTCCGCGACCACTTCGGCGGTTTCGATCATCGCCATATAGGCATGGGGAACATGGTCGATAACGACCTGCGGCTGCGAACGGAAATTCGGCGCATGGTTGTTGCGGGTCAGGGACACCGATTCCGCCCCGCCCGCGACCGCCACATCCATGTCCCCGGCGATGATCCCGCGCGCGGCGAAGGCAATGGCGGTCAGGCCCGAGGCGCATTTGCGGTCAAGCGACGTGCCGGGCACCGAGAGAGGAAGCCCCGCGGCGAAAACGGTGGTGCGGCCCAGATTGTTGCCCTGCGTGCCCCACTGCACCGCTACGCCCATCGCCACATCCTCGATACGCGCGGGATCGATGCCTGCGCGCTCGACCGCGGCATTGACGACATGGGCGGTCAGCTGGGGAGCATCCGTATCGTTGAAGGCGCCGCGCTGGGCGCGGCCGATGGCGGTGCGGGCGGTGGATACGATGGCGGCTTCACGCATGATCTGGGCTTTCAAAACGGGATTTCAGAAACTCGCGCGTCTCGCGCAGAAAATCCTCTCGGCATTGATGATGGAGCCAGTGGCTGGCTCCGGCGAAGGTTACTACACGATGGTCGCGCAAGCGCGCCAGACGCTTCTCGGACGGAATGGGAATCCAGCTTGCGTCCCCATAGGCCAGCAGCACAGGGCACGAGATGGCATCCAGGATGTCGTCCAGATCATGACCTTTCGCATCCTCGGGGGCACGGGGGCGAACGGCCGGATCGAATTTCCAGCGGACGGAGCCGTCGGGATTGGTGACGATGGCGTGCCGGGCGAGATGCATGATCGTTTGATGGTCTAGCAGCGGTTGTTCCTGCTGCATTCGCTCCGTCGCCGCAGCAAGGGAGGAATAGCTGCGCGGCAGTCTCGCCCGGCGCTTGCGTTCCTCATCGATCCATCCCCTCAGCCTCACGGGGAAAGGCGTGGGGCGGATCTGGTCATCCCGCACGATGGGAAGCTCGATGCATTCGATCCCGCAAAAGGCGCCGATCCGCTCCGGAAAAGCAGCCGCGAGGCGCAGGCCGAGAACCCCGCCGAGCGAGTGGCACACCAGGGCGAGCCGCTCCAGCCCCAGCGCGTCCATGATATCGGCCAGATCGATGATATAGTTCGCGATCCCGTAGGAGCCGGCGCCTGCCCAATCGCTATCGCCATGGCCGCGCAGGTCGGGCGCGAACACATGATAATCGGCGGCCAGCTCATTCGCAATCCAGTCCCAGCTTCGCGCGTGATCGCGCAATCCGTGGATCAGCATGACCGCAGGCTTGGCCGGATCTCCCCATTCGAGAACGTTCAGCCGGCGCCCATCACTCAGAATCGAGTGGGATCGGGGATTTGCGAATGCAATCTGCCCGGCCGGCCCGGCACCAGCCGTTTCAATGGATGAGTCCCCCGGCAAGTTCATGGTTTTTTCAAGCTCCCGCACCAATCCGATATTGTTTCGGAAAAACAGGATTGCAAGCGCCAATGACTTTCCCTGCGCCGCCAATATCGCGCCCTATCTCAGCGCAACCCATCAAAAAACGCGGTCCCGCCCCTCAAACGCATGATCGCGACGGGACCAAAAACTTGACTCGCTGATGCGCGTGCCGAAGAACCCGCCAATCCCCGAAGTCGTCCAGAAGGAAGCACGATGGACATCAAGCACCTGCGGTATTTCGTTGCGATGGCCGAGGCAGGCAGCCTGATGAAGGCATCGGAACGCCTGCATGTCGCGCAGCCCGCATTGAGCGTTCACCTGTCCAATCTGGAGCTGGAACTCGGGGTAAAGCTGTTCGAGAGAAGCCACAGGGGCATCACTCTCACCGACCAGGGCCAATTGCTCTATGAGCGGGCCATCACCCTGCTGCGCTACCACAGCGAAGCAATTCTGGGGCTGAAGAGAAACAAGGCCAAGCCGGCCGGCACCGTTTCCATAGGGATGCCCTCCACCATGCCGGCTCTCTTCGCGCCCCCGCTATACAAGGCGATGCGCGAAGCTCTGCCGGACGTCAGCCTCTATATTCTCGATGCCAGCAGCCCCGCCGTTTACGAATGGCTGCAGAACGGCAAGATCGATTTCGCCATCCTTTTCAACATCCCCGAAGACATCGGACTTTCGCTTTCGCCTTTGTTTATCGAGGATTATTGGCTTTTCGGACAATTCGACGAAGAAGAAGACGACGTCGACATACCGTTCTACGACGTTTTCGATTTCCCGCTGGCCCTGCCCTGCCGGTCGACCGCCTGGAGAAAGATCCTGGAGGAACATGCCGACCATCTTGGCAAGTCGCTTTCCGTCAACTTCGAAAGCGAATCCTATATGGGGCTGCGTTCCCTGGCGATGTCAGGCGAATGCTACACCATCCTGCCCCGCTCCAGCATCATCCAGGACCATCTCAATGGTTTCGTGCAGGCCCGCCGCATCATCGAGCCTGAAATCAGGGGCATCCTTTCGCTTGCCAATCTGCAGAGCAAGGACCTGACCGACGCCCAAAAGGCCACCCGAGAGGTTTTGACCGCCACTATCCGACAAGTGGCAAACGAATTGGGCCTCGGCTCGAAAGGCTCCCCCTCGCGCAAGGTGTGCCCTGGCTCCCTGTTCGGAGGGGACAGGCGGGTGCCCCGCCCCGCGCACAGGCCGATCTCTCCCTGAAGACCGGCCTGCCGCCGGTTTCTGGGCCGACTACCAGGTAAGAACGGCGCGGCCCGTCACCTTGCCTTCCTTGAGGTCGATCAATGTCTGATTGGCCTCGTCCGCCGGGCAGCATTGCAAGGGCGTGGGCGCCAGCTTGCCGGAATTGGCAAGCTCCAGCACATCGTGCAGATCCTGCGGAGTTCCGACCAGATTGCCGTAGACGGTCAACCCCATGAAGATCATGGTCGCCAGCGAGAGCGTCAGCTCGCCGCCAGCCACCCCGACCAGCACCAGCTTGCCGCCCTTGTCGAGACAGTCGAGCGCGGCCCGTGCCGTATGATCGTTGTTCACCATGTCGATCGCCGCCGGAACCTTGCCGACCGCTTCGATGACCTTTTCCGCCAGATTCCCCGCCGAACCGTCGATAATGGTGGTGGCGCCCTTCTCCTTCGCCACCTGCAGTTTGGCGGGATCGATATCGACAGACACGATATTGCGATGATCCATCGCCTTCAGCATCTCGACCGCCATGAGGCCCAGCCCCCCGGCGCCGATCAGCAGGATCGGGCTGTCAGGATCGATCGGCATCACCTTCTTGAGCGAGGAATAGATGGTCAGGCCGGAACAGGCATAGGTCGCGGCCAGGGCAGGATCGACATTCCCGGGATCGGCCAGGTAGCGCGAATGCGGCACCACGACATGGCTCGCGAAGCCGCCATTGCGGATCACCCCGATGCCCTTCGGCGTGCGGCACCAATTGTCCAGCCCGTTGTTGCAGTAATAGCAATTCCCGCAGCCAAGCCAGGGGTAGACCACGCGCATGTCGCCGATCTTCACCCCTTCGGCATCCGGGCCAAGGGCAACCACGCGGCCGGCGATCTCATGGCCCGGCGCCCGGGGCAGTTGCACCCCGCGATCGGCAAGTTTCATCACCTTGCCGCCGCCCATGTTGTATTCGCCCTTCCAGAAATGGAGATCGGAATGGCAGACGCCGCAATAGGCGGTTTCGACAACGACTTCCGTTCCGGTCGGCTCCGGCGTCTCGAGTTCGAACTTCTCCAGTGGCGCTTTCGCCTCTGTAACCATCCACGCCTTCATGTCATTCTCCGTCGATCTTTGCGGCAAAGGCGCGCGTGAGCGCCGCCATGGCCGCTTGCTCGTAAGCTTGGGTCGCTTCGCAGGGGATCAGCGCGAAGCCGTGATATGCACCGGGATAGACGTGCATCTCCAGCGCGATCCCCGCGTCGACCAGCCTGCGTGCAAGATCCAGGTTCTCGCCAGCGAACAGGTCGATCGCGCCAGTCGTCATAAAGATGGGCGGCAAGCCGGACACATCCTCGACCCGCCCGGGAACCGCAAACGGGGGCGGATCTGACCGATCCACCTTGGCGAGATAGCTGTCCCACCCGAATTGGTTGTTGTCGTGCGTCCAGACATAGACGCCGTTATGAGCGTGAGGCTCCGTGCGGTCATCCAGCATCGGGAACACCAGCAGCAGGAAGCAGGGCGCGCTGGCCGGATCTTCCCGGAGCTTGAGCGTGGCCGCATAGGCAAGGCCGCCACCGGCGCTGACCCCTCTCAGCGCGATGCGGCCGGCATCGATCCCCAATGCCGGGGCTTGCGCCCTCAACCACCGATAGGAGAGCAGCACGTCATCCAACGGTTCCGGATAGGGATGTTCCGGCGCCAGCCGGTAATCCGGGATCAGCGCCGCGCAACCCAGCGCGATCACGGCCTTGCGGACAATATCATGATCCCGGTTGGCCGATCCCGCGACATATCCGCCGCCATGGACATGCAGCAGAACCGGGAGAGGCCTGTCCGAGGAAACGGCGCTGGGCCGGCAGAACAGGCAGCGCAGCTGCGTTCCATCCGGTCGGTCAATGAATATCTCGCTGGTGACGGCTTCGCCATCATCGCCAAGCGAAGGCGGCTCGCCATCCAGCACTCCACGGATTTCTGCCAGGCGGCCCGCAATATCGGACAGGTCCGGCAGCAGTTCGATGAACCTGCGCAGATCGGGCGCGACCTTGGCGAGCGCTCCGTCAGCCATCGGCCATCTCGCGCCTGGGCTGGCTGGCCTGCGCTTCCCCACCGATCAGGAAGCCTTCATAGCCCTGATCCGCGACATCGCGGCACTTGGCCTGATAGGTGTTCACGCCGCCCAGATAAGGCATGAACTTCTGCGGCTTCCCTTCGACATTGGCGCCACGATACCAACTTGCCGCCTTGTTCACCAAGGTGCCGCTGGCAAGCTGATCGACATGATCCATCCAGGCTTCCTGAGCCTCGGCGTCAGCCTCGATGGCCGGGAAGCCACGCTCCCGAAGATAATCGAGGCATTCCGCGATCCAGTCCATATCGTGCTCGACGGACAGGACCATGTTGCTGAAGACGGACGGGCTGCCCGGGCCGGTCACCACGAACATGTTGGGGAAGCCGGCGATGCCGAGGCCCAGATAGGTCTGCGGACCATGGGACCATTGCTCGCGCAGCGATTTGCCTGCGGTCGTCCGGATGTCGATGGCCAGCAGGGCGCCGGTCATCGCGTCATATCCGGTGGCGAGGATCAGCACATCCACCGGGTAGAAGCCCTGCTCGGTGCGAATGCCGTCCTTCTCGATCTGCTGCAGCTTCTCGCTGCGCAAATCGATCAGCGACACATTGTCGCGGTTGTAGGTTTCGTAATAATCGGTGCCCACGCAAACCCGCTTGGCCCCCACGGGATATTCATAAGGCATCAGCTTCCTTGCGGTTTCCGGGTCCTTCACCGCCTCGGCGATCTTGCCGCGCAGAAATTCGCTGACCAGTTCATTAGTCTCTTCATTCCGCAGCAGATCGCTGAAACCATAGAGCACGTTCGGGCCGCCCTTCAGCCAGCGGCGCTCTAGGTCGGCCTTGCGATCTTCCGGACGCACGGCGGCGGCGGGCAGCAGGCCATATTCGTGCAGAACCCCGGCGCGGGTATTGCGCGCCATGTCCCGCAATTCACGATAGTTCTCGCGCCAGTATTCTATCCGCGCATCGTTCCATTCCTGGTTGCGGGCCGGAACGCAGAACGCAGGCGTGCGCTGCACGACGGTGAGGTGCTTCGCTTCCTGGGCCAGCAGCGGGATCATCTGGATGCCGGTAGAGCCGGTGCCGATCACGGCGACGTTCTTGTCCGACAGGTCCAGCTTTTCCTTCGGCCATTGCACCGAATGGATCAGCTGCCCGCCGAAATTCTCGATCCCCGGAATATTGGGCTTGTTCGGAACCGACAGGCAGCCCGTTGCCATCACGACATAGTGCGCCTGCAACCTGTCCCCATTTTCGGTTTCGAGGGTCCAGCGATTGGCGGCGTTATCGAAAGTGGCCGCCTTCACGCGCGTATTGAAGCGAATGTCCTTGCGCAGGTCGAGGCGATCCGCGGCAAAGCTGATGTAGCCCTGGATTTCGTTCTGCTTGGCGTAGCGCTCGCTCCAGCGCCATTCCTTCTGCAGTTCCTCGGAAAATGCATAGGCATATTCCAGGCTGTCGACATCGCAGCGCAAGCCGGGATAGCGGTTCCAATACCAGCAGCCGCCGACATCGTCGCCGGCTTCCACCGCCAGGACGTTGAAGCCCGCCTCCCGCATCCGGTACAATCCATAGACGCCGGCAAAGCCGGTGCCGATGATGATTACATCAAACGTGCGTTCGTCACTGTTGCTCATGTTCGGTCTCTCAGGCCAGATTCATCCAGACGGTCTTGGCTGCGAGGAACTCGTCCACTGCATAAGGCCCGCCCTTCACGCCATAACCGCTCTGCCTGGTGCCGATGAATGTGACGGCAGGGTCGGTGACGCCATAGCAGTTGGTCCAGACCATGCCGGTGCGGATTGCGTGCGCGACGCGATGGACGCGGCCGACATCCCGGCTCCACACCCCACCGCCGAGGCCGTAGATCGTGTCATTGGCAAGCGCGAGCGCCTCTTCCTCGGTATCGAACGGGATCGCCGCCAGCACCGGACCGAAGATTTCCTCCCGCGCGATGCGCATGTCGTTCGTCACCCCGGCATAGACCGTGGGCGGGACGAAGAAACCGCCGCCGATGTCGAGTGGCTCGCCACCCGTGACAAGGCGCGCGCCGTCTTCCCGAGCCACCTGGAAGTAGCTCGTTACCCGATCGAGCTGCGCCTGAGACGCCAGCGGGCCGAGCTGGCTTTCCTCGCTTAGCGCCGGGCCGACTTTCAGCTTGCGTCCGACCTCGGCCACGCGCTCCACGAAATCGTCATAGATGCTGCGCTCCACGAACAGGCGGGTGCCCGCGAAGCAGACCTGCCCGGTATTGGTGAAGCAGGCCATGGCCGCGCCAGTGGCCGCCGCATCGAGGTCGGCGTCCGCAAACACGATGTCCGGAGACTTGCCGCCCAGTTCGACCGCGACGCGCTTCATGTTCGAGGCGGATGCCTCGATGATCTTGCGTCCGGTGACGGTGGAGCCGGTGAAGTTGATCTTGTTGACGTCCATATGGCCGGCCAGCGCCGCGCCCGCCGTCGGCCCCGGGCCGGGCACCACATTGATGACGCCCGCAGGCACGCCCGCCTCATGCAGGATCTCGGCCATCATCAGCGTGGAGAGGGGCGCTTCCTCCGCCGGCTTGAGCACCAGCGTGCAGCCCGTCGCCAGGGTCGGGCAGATGCTCCACAACTGGGTGATCATCGGCCCGTTCCAGGGGATGATCGCGCCCACGACGCCCACGGGCGCCTTGTGCGAATAGGCCATGAAATTGCCGGGCACGGAATTGCTGAAGATGTCCCCCCGCGTGTTCATGGCCTGCGACGCGTAATAGCGGAAGGTCTGCTGAATCCAGCGCCGGAACAGGCCGGTGCGAGCCAGCGGGGCACCCATGTCGATCGTTTCCAGCCGGGCGAGATCCTCGAAGCGCCGGTCGATTGCCTCGGCCGCCTTCAACATCAGCGCCTGTCGGTCGAACGGGGTCCATTTCGACCATTCGCCCTCGAATGCGGCCCGTGCCGCAGCGACCGCGCGGTCTATGTCTTCGGGACCGCCGCGCGACACCTTGATCGCGGCCAACCCGCGTGAAGGGTCGATGCAATCGAAAGTCTCGCCCGAACTTGCATCTACCCACTCACCTCCGATGAAGAGCTTCTTCACGTCGCCGGTAAGGAAAGGATGAGCGTAGTCGAATGGTGCGTTCATTTCATGTCTCTCCCAGGCAGATGCCGGTATGTTGCAGTTGCAAAGGCGCAAACCGGGGAATGGCCCCGGCCCGCAGGTATTTCAGCTATTGGCCTTGAAGTGCGCGACCAGATCGGGGGACAGCTTGTCCATCCCCTTCTCCCTGGCATATTCCTCCATCTTGGAGCGCACGGCAGCGGTCAGTTCACCCTTGAAATGGGTATTGTTCTCCCGCAGCCAGGTTTCCGAACGGATGCGGGATTCATTCAGCTTGTTGATCTTGGGGATCGCGAAGCGGGCGATCAGCTCGTAGGAGCGCTTGGTCTCCGTCCAGTCCGCCCAGTGA
>Ga0172382_10005867_pt1 | contig 18111 bp, 10 predicted proteins | sample Leawel138RmetaG_FD_122245 | JGI IMG/M metagenome (GOLD analysis project Ga0172382, IMG submission 122245) | Leachate microbial communities from a municipal landfill in Southern Ontario, Canada - Leachate well 138R metaG | ecosystem: Engineered > Solid waste > Landfill > Unclassified | place...
AAATATTTTTCTCCAATACTTCCATTATGAAAAGAATAATATTTATATTGTGACGCATTGCTACTCACTTCATCCATGTAATACCAAATAGGTTTCTGATTATCAAACTCTGCATCAAAGCCAGGACGTATTATAGTATTATATAAATTGTTTGTATTATTATTTTGTACGTATGTAGAATAAGTATAGGTCTCCCAAGCGTCAGTTGTACCACCTCCTTTACCAGAAGTAAAGTATGGGTTTGTTTCTATTACAATACTATCGGTTTCTAAAGTGGCAGAGTCTTGGTATATCCAATAACTACCTTGTTTAAAAAGGCAATAATCTTTTGTCTCTTGGTCAATATGTATTGTTTTCCCAGAAGAGTCGCATCCATAATAAAAAAGTGCAACTGCGATTATAATTAAAAATAATTTTATTCTATTCATAATATTTAAAACAATCAAAATTAACATATTTTTTTTCAAACACTACAGCATCATCAACTTTATCAATTATTGCGATAAAGCGAACAGTTTTAGAATCGCAAAGTTGAGCAGTACTTCCAACAATATTAACTTGAAGGACAAAATTATTACTATCATTTGAATAAATGTTGTACGACAACTCACTTATAGCAGTATTTGAGTAAGCTGTACCTTTGAAAAATAGCAGTGTTTTTATTTCGAAAATAGTATCATCAAACTCAAAACTACAATTGTTTATAATTTCATTTAAATCAGTTTTTGAGTTAATTACAAGCACTTTTTCTGCTACCAAAAAGTCCCAGACCCATATATTTTCTATTTCTATCTCTTGAAACTCAATTTGACTATTATGGTTTTTGTTAAAAGACTTTGTTGTTGAATTAGTCTCTTTTTCACATGAAATGAAAAGGCAAAATAATAAAAATAACAAAGTAACTAAAACAAACAAATTCCTCATAAACTCTTTTTTAAATTTAAAACATATTTTATAAAATTTTCAAAAGTAAAGGTATTGATTTTTATTTACTTGTGCTAGTATTTTCTTTATTTATATTAACTAGTAGTAAAATTAGATAAAAGAATTTAACTTGTCGAGTAAGCTTGATCGTTTTTGCAAATTTAATTTTCTGCTTTTTATAAATATTCTCTGTTTTCGCATTTTTTGCAACATGCGCTAAGCTCCTGATAATCAGGCATGGTCATTGTGTTTGGGTGCTACAACACTGAAAACAGAAAGTAAATTAGACCAAACTGCAATAACAAGATTCAAATCTGCTTAAAAAATGTATTTTTTAGCTTTATAAATTTTAACTGCTCCACACATAAGATTTTTTTCTTTTATTTCAGAAAAGCCTGCTTGTTTAAGTTTTTTAGTTACATTAATATTATTAGCAAAATCAACAATTGATTCAGAAAGATATTTATAGGCTTGCTTATCTTTTGAAATAACTCTTCCGAAAAAAGGAATAATTAATTTTAAATATAGTTTAAATCCTAGTTTGCAAAATAAATTTTTTGGTAAAGAAAATTCCATAATTGATAGACAAGCATTTTTCTTTGAAACTCGATAAAACTCTTTAAATGCCTCGTCAATATTAGTAAAATTTCTGATACCAAAAGATACAGTAATTAAGTTTATGCTATTATCTTCTAAACTTAAATTTTCGGCTTTTGAAATAATAAATTCAGCTTCGGGGAATTTTTCTCTTGCAATTTCTAACATTTTTTTTGATGGATCTATGGCTATATACTTTTTGGCTTTTAATTTTTCAAGTTCTACTAATAAATCACCTGTTCCGCTTGCTACATCAAGAATTATCTCATAATTATCATCAGCAAGTAAATTTACAAACTTTTTTCTCCAGATTTTATCAAAACTAAAAGATAAGCTATGATTGAGTTTATCATAAGTTTGTGCAATTGTATCAAACATTTCAGGTGTATTTTCTTTTTTCATTAGCTAGAAAAAAAGAGCCTTTTTACAGGCTCTATTTAATATTTATCTTTTCTTTTGTTGTTTTAATTTTTGTTGTTGGGCACGTTGAGCTTCTTCTATGCGTTGTTGCCATTTTGATTTTGCCTTTGGTGGTTTTTTCTTATTTGTCTCCATTTGGTTTAATAATTTTTTCTCATCAATAATAAACTTTTGAATTACTAAAGTTTGTAAAATAGTAATTAAGTTGGCAAGAAAATAATAATAACTCAAGCCTGAGGAATATTTATTAAACCAAAATATCATCATTACAGGCATAAAATACATCATCATTTTCATTCCAGGCATAGCATTAGTTTGAGCTTGGTTTCTGCTTGTCATCCAAGTGGAAATAAGCATTGAAGCAGCCATTAATAAAGTAAATAATGAAATATGATTTCCATAAAAGCTAGATATCAGAGGTATTTGTGTTGACCATTCAAGTATTGAGTCATAAGAAGATAAATCTTTTGCCCACAAGAAACTTTGTTGACGCAACTCAATTGAAGCCGGAAAAAACCTAAACATTGCAATTAAAATCGGAAATTGTATAAGCATAGGTAAACAACCACCCATAGGGCTAGCTCCGGCTCTTTTATATAAAGCCATTACAGCTTGTTGTTTTTCCATTTCTTTACCTTTTGGGTATTTTTCGTTTAGTGCATCAACTTGTGGTTTTAAAACTCTCATTTTTGCTGTTGACAAATATGATTTATAAGTTAGGGGGAATAAACCTATTTTAATTATAAGAGTTAAAAGCAATATTATAAGACCATAACTATTTATAAAACTACCAAGCCAATTAAAAATAGGAATAATTATCCATCTATTTACCCAGCCAAATATTCCCCAACCAAGCGGCACTAATTTTTCAAGTTTTAAGTCATATTTTTTTAAAGTAGAAAATTTATTTGGTCCAAAATACATTTTAAAACCTGTTGTTTGTTTTTCGGAATTTTCTAATGTAAATGAAAATGTAGAGCTAAAAGATTTTAAATACTTTCCTGTTGGATCATCAATTTTTTCAGAACTTACAATTGGTGAAGATAAATTATTATCAGCTATAATAACAGAAGAGAAAAACTGCTGTTTATAAGCAATCCAATCGGCCGAACCGCTTGTTCTAAAATCATCTTTTGCTTTAGTTGCAGTTAATGATTCTATATCCTTGCCTATTTTTAAATATATAGATGTGTTATTATTTTCCCAATCTATACCTCTTTCTAAACTAGGGACGTTTACTTGCCATCTAAAATTAGCATAAGAATTAGGAATTTCATTAATTTCATTTTGCAATCCCACAAAATTTATATCAAAATCTAACATATACTCGTCAGGATAAACAGTATATAAAAATTCTATATACTTTTCTTCCGTAGCTTGCAAACGCATAGCAAGTTTCATTTCTTTATCCATTACTTTGATTGTATCTGTCTCGCTTATAGGCACAAAATACATATCATTAGTGATTATAGATTTTCCTGAGATAAATAATTCTAAACCAAAAACCGATAAAGAATCGTTTGTGTATAAAATAAGCGGGTCTTGATGAAAGGTTTTATAATTCTTTAACTCTACAGAGGCAATTTTACCACCTTGATTTGATATTTTCACAATCATTTTTTGATTTTCTATAATTGTAAAGCCATCTTCTTTATTATCAAAAGTATTTGCAAATATTCCGTATTGTTCTTCAAGATTAAGATTAGTTAAAGAATCTAATTCTTCTTGAGAAAATTTTTCAATTATGCTAATTTTTTCTTTTTTTTCTGCTGTTTCAATACTATCTTGTATAGCAATTTGTAATAGAGCCAGTGAGTCTTCTTTAATTTTTACTTGTGCTATAGAATCTTGCATTCTTTGTCTTTCAGCCAATTGCTCTTTGCTTGGTTTTGTAATATACATATAACCAATCAATAAAGCTCCTATTATCAATAATCCTATTACTGTATTTTTATCCATTTTTTAAACTTCTAATTTTTATTTTTTATTTTAAAATCAACTGCTGCCTTAATAAAATCTACAAAAAGAGGGTGTGGATTTATAACCGTACTTTTATATTCAGGATGAAATTGAACTCCTACAAACCAAGGGTGTTTAGGAATTTCAATAATTTCAACAAGTTGGGTTTCAAGATTAACTCCAGTTGCTATCAAACCAGCCTTAGAAAAAGCTTCTTTATATATATTATTAAATTCGTATCTATGTCTATGTCTTTCTTTTATTTTTAAGCTAGAATAGGCCTTATATGCTTTTGAATTTTTAGATAATTTACAAGAATATGAACCTAAACGCATTGTACCACCTTTTTCATTAACCAATTTTTGTTCTTCCATAAGACTTATAACAGGATTTATACAAGTTCTATCCATTTCTATAGAGTTTGCATCTTCAAGATTAAGAACATTTTGGGCAAATTCAATAATTGCTACTTGCATTCCTAGGCAAATTCCGAAAAATGGTATTTTATTTTCTCGTGCATATTTTGCTGCTACAATTTTTCCTTCTATACCTCTATGTCCAAAACCAGGAGCAACAAGTATTCCGTCTATATTTTTAAAGAATTCCTGACTAGACTTTTCATTTACATCTTCAGCTTGAATATAATTAATCTTTACTTTTGTTTCGCAAAACGCACCTGCATGTATAAACGCCTCATTTATAGACTTATATGCATCTTTTAAATCAACATATTTTCCAACTAAAGCAAGTTCTATAAAGCGTTTTGGGTTTTTATATTTTTTCAAAAAGTCTTTCCAAGCTTTTAATTGAGGTTTTTCACCAATAGTAATTCCAAAATGAGACAAAACAAATTCATCTAGTTTCTCTTTTTGCATTTCTAATGGAACTTCATAAATAGTGCTTAGATCTCTTGATTCTACAACAGCTTCTTTTTGAACATTACAAAAATTTGCTACTTTTATTTTAATATCGCTTGTTAGAGGCTGCGCTGTTCTAAGCACCAACATATCTGGTTGCACTCCGGCTTCTAAAAGTGTTTTTACAGAATGTTGGGTTGGTTTTGTTTTTAACTCTCCGCTTGCAGCTAAATACGGCACAAGTGTTAAATGAATAACCATACACCTGTTTTTCAACTCCCATCTAAATTGTCGAACTGCTTCTATATAAGGTAATGACTCAATATCGCCAACAGTTCCTCCAATTTCTGTAATAACAAAGTCGTATTTTCCTCTAGCGCTTAAAAGTTTTACTCTTCTTTTAATTTCGTCTGTAATATGAGGAATTATTTGTACAGTTTTCCCAAGATATTCTCCTCGTCTTTCTTTGTTTATTACTTCTTGATAAATTCTGCCTGTAGTAACACTATTAGCTTGCGAAGTATAAATATTTAAAAATCTTTCGTAATGTCCAAGGTCTAAATCGGTTTCGGCACCATCTTCAGTTACATAACACTCTCCGTGTTCAAAAGGATTTAAAGTTCCGGGATCAACATTTATGTAAGGATCTAATTTTTGAATACTTACAGTAAAACCACGTGCTTGCAATAACTTGGCTAAAGAAGCAGAAATTATTCCTTTGCCTAAAGAAGATGTTACGCCACCTGTTACAAAAATAAATTTAGTATTAGCCATTGCAAAAATTTAAAAAGTAAAACTCAAGCCAAAGCTAGGCATAATTGGGAGCTGATCCACTCTGTTGTGGTCCACTCTGTCAAAATAAAAAATATTTTTTCTATTATAAACATTAGTTACTCCTAAATTAAGCTCTAACCTAGTATATTTATTAAAACTTATTATTTTATTTATCGTTAAATCTAATCTATGATAATAAGGTAAACGTCCTGTATTTAAGTCGCCATAAATAACTCCTAATGAACCATTTGTTTGCCAATAAGGATGATTTAAACTATGATAAAAATCTGTTTCTTCAAAAAATCCAGCAGTTTGGGTAAATGGAAAACCTGAGCCTAAATTCCATCTTGCACTAAGATTCCACGATTGATCTTTTCCAAATTTATATGTAGTTACTAAATTTATATTATGCCTTCTATCATAATGAGGGCTATATAATTGGAATCCATCATCACGTTTTACCCAACCTATAGAATACACAAACCAAATATAAACATCTTTTTGGTCATATTTTAACAAAAAATCAAGTCCGTAAGCATAGCCTGTTTCAATTAAGAAATCTTTTTTCAAATAATCTGGTATGCTACTATTTATTGGGCTATCGTTATAAACCTTATTTCTATTAATTGTTGAAAGTTGGGAAAAATTCTTTAAATACCCTTCAAGATTAATATCAATTTTATTAGTAATATCTATTTCAGTTCCAAAAATTATATGTTCAGATTTTTGTAATTTATGTGTTAGCTCTTTTTCTTTAAAAGAACTTGGCAAGTTTAAATCACCGCTAAGAAAACCATAAAAAAGATTAACGACATCTCTATCACTATTTGCTGCAACTAAATTTTGAGAATATAAACCTGCAGCAAGCTTTAATCTTATTTTTTCGCTTAGATTATATTTAATTCCTAATCTAGGTTCAGGCGAAATCTCGCTCATAGACGCAAAATATTGAACTCTAAAGCCTGGTTCTATCAACAAACTTCCAAGATTTATTTTATATTTTAAATAAGCGGCTAATTCTGTTGTATTTTCCTCTTGTCTCAATTCTCTGCCAATAGAATTATGAAAAACATAATCAGTATTAAAACCTAAAGTTTCTATTCCCCAAACAAACTGGTTTTTACCCAAGAAATACAAAAAATCTAAGCCAAAATTATATCCTCTAATTCCGCTATTACTAGGTAAATTATCAAGGGTTTGTAAGCCAATTTTATAATCAGAAAATGAAAAGTTGGATTTTATCATAACAGTAGAGCCGGACGGAACAACAGAAACATTTGCTCCTATTCCAAAAGAATCCCAACCAAGCTGGCTAAGTCCTTGATAACTAACTCTATCATTAAACTTAAATCCAAATAAATTTATTTTACTGCCTTCAGGCGAACTCAGGCTTATTTTTCCATATAAATCGGTATAATTAAAAGGCAAACCTTCACCGTCATTTATATAGGTATAAAGAAGTTTTGAAGATTGCTCAAGAAAAGATGTTTTTCCGGAAAATATATAAGACAAACTAGCTTTATCTTCGCTATATTTAATAATAGGTCCTTCTAATAATAGTTTAGTTCCAAAACTGCTAGCGCTTAGTTTTCCTCCAAAGCGTCTTGAATTTCCTTCTCTCATAGAAATATCCATTACTGAAGAAATTCTGCCTCCATATTCTGAATTATATCCGCCTGTATAAATATCTGCATTTCTAATTATATCAGAATCAAAAACTGAAAACAGTCCAATTGAATGAAATGGATTATAGATAGTCATTCCGTCTAAAAGCACTAAATTTTGGATATTTGACCCACCACGAATATAAAGCTGCCCACCTTGGTCGCCTGTAAAAGTAACTCCGGGCACAACTTGCAAATACTGTGCTATATCGGGTTCGCCACCAACTGATGGGAGTTGTTTTATCTGTGTTGGCGAAACTTTAACTATTGAAATTCTGGTTTGCGTTTTCATCTCTTGCCTTTCTGCCGAAACAATAGTTTCATCAAGTACAAAAGCTGACTTTATCATGTAATAATTTTTAGAATACAATTTAGAATTTACTATGCTAAAATCTTCGAGAATATTATCATAACCCACATAGCTTATTTCAATTTGATAATCTCCGTTAGGTATTCTTGGAATAGAGAAATAACCATTTATGTCTGTTGCGGCACCAAAGTTTGTTCCTTTAATTGAAATATTAGCAAACATACAGGGTTCGCCAGTTTCTTTGTCATATACAAATCCTTTTATAGAGCCTTGCTGAGCAAAAACTAAAATTGGAAAAAATAAGAATATAAAAACAAATAAATGTCTAATTGGTTTGTTCATCATTTTTGTCTTTCTTTTTAAGCTCACGTTCAGCCAAATCTATAGCTTTCTTTTTTTCTTTAAGAGTTTTTATTTCAGCCTGAGCTTTTTCAATTTTTTTATTAAAATCTTTCACTAAACTTTCGGAACCAGAAGCAAAAAATCCCATATTATTTTCTATTTTTAATATTTCTGCATTAAGTTCTTTAATTTTTTGTAAAATACGATTTCTTTCTTTTGCAAGTTCGTTTGTAGAACCGCTTTCTTTTATAGCGTCAACTTTATTAGCGAAATTACTCAATTCTAATGCAGATTTATTAAGTTTTAGCTTTTTATATAATTCATTTATTGCCTCTCTATATTCATTATAAAGCTTGTCTCTTTCTGAGTTTGCAACAAAACCAATTTCAGTCCAAGTGTTTTGGAATTCTTTTATTTTATTAATATTTTCAGTTTGGTCGCCCAAGGGTTTATAATTTTTAATTTCTTCAATAAGTGCTTCTTTTTTTATTAAGTTGTCTTTATGTTCTTTTTCAATATTTTCGAAAAATTCTGATTTTGCATTAAAAAAATGGTCGCAAGCTTGTCTAAATCTTTTCCAAACTTGGTCCGAACTTTTTCTGGGAACTGGTCCGATTTCCTTCCATTTTTTTTGTAAATCTATAAATAATCCTGTTGATTTTTTCCAATCTGTACTTTCTTGCAATGATTCTGCACTTAAACAAATTTCTATTTTTTTCTGTAAATTATCTTTTTGTTCTGCATTAATTTCATTAAAAAAATCATTTTTCCCTTCAAAAAACTTATTGCAAGCCATTCTAAACCTTTCAAAAACTTCATTATTAACAGCTGCTGGCACCATTCCTATAGTTTTCCAAACTTTTTGTATTTCCAAAACTTGTTCTGAAAGTTCTATCCATTCTTTGCCGGAATTTGGGGTGTTTTCTGTCAAAATATTTTCAACTTTTTCGCAAAGAATAAGTTTTTGCTTATAATTTGCCTCTCTTTCTTCTTTTAGTTTTTCAAAATAATCTTGATAGTTTTTTCTTACTTTTTTGCTAATATCCGAAAATCTATCCCATAATTCCACACGTTTATCGCTTGGCACCGGACCTAATTCTTTCCATAATTCGTGATAATCTTGTAATTTTTTGTAAGCAGCAACTACATCTGTTACTAAAAGCAATTCTTCGGCTTTTTCGCACAATTCTATTTTTTGTTCTAAATTTCTCTTAAAATCAAAATCCCTTGCCTCTTTATTCAGTTTAACTAAATCATAAAACCTTTCAATTTGCAACTGATAATTATTCCATAAATTATTTGATACTTCTGCAGGAACTTGTCCAATTTTCAGCCATTCTTGTTGCAAGTCTTTAAACTCGTTAAAAGTTTTATTCATTGACTCTTCGCCATTTGCTAAAACTTTAATTTTCTCTATTATCTCTTCTTTTCTTTTTAAATTTTCAAGTTTTTCAACTTCTTGTTGTTTTGCTAATTCCTCTCTTTTCTTAGCATATTCAATCCACAATTCTTTTAAATAATCTTCATTAGCATCTTTTGGTAAACTAACTTCCAACTCATTTCCGGTAGAGTTAATAATTTCTTGACGCAAGGCATCTTGCTTTTTCTTTAAATTTTTATAAAAAAGACTTTTAAGCAGGTCAATGTCTTTGCGGGTTTCTTCAATATTTGATTCGTAAATAAGATGCTTAAGTTTTTCAATAATCTCTTCATTATTCAAACTAGCATAATCATTTTCTTCAGGCTTATCTTGAGTATCTTCTAATTTTTCTTCTTCCTCAACATCAATTTCAGAAACAAAAATTTCATCATTTTCTATTTTTTTATCTTCAGAAATATTATCTGCCTCATCCTTCTGCGATTCGGTTTTATTTTCCTCAATAATTTCACTTTGTGCTGTTTCAACCTCATCAATTACAGTATTAATCTCAAGTTTTTCAACAATATTACTGTCTTGAACTGTGTTTTCTGTCATATTTTCTTGGTTTTCTAAACCTTTTTTATCTTCTTCAATCATACTAAGTTTCTGATAATTAAATATTTAACAAACTATTACATTAATATTATAAAACCTACGAAGTTATATTTTATATAATTTAGAAACAAATTTTTATTGATTTTTCTAAGCCGGGTAAATAATTTTAAAGTTTAAAAAGTTTAAACATCAAAAATGGGATTATTTTATTGCTTTTATTATGTTTGTAATTATTAAAAAAAATAAAAAATGAGAATTGATATCATTACAGTTTTACCTGCATTAATTTCTGCTCCTTTAGATTTGTCTATCATAAAAAAAGCAAAAGACAAAGGCATAGTAGAAATAAATATACATGATTTACGTGAATATGGATTAGGAAAACACAAACAAGTTGATGATTACCCATATGGTGGCGAGGCTGGAATGGTTTTAATGATTGAGCCTATTTTTAATTTAATAGAAAAACTTAAATCTGAAAGAAAATATGATTTAATCCTTTACACTTCACCAGATGGAAAAACATGGAATCAAAAAGAAGCCAACAAAATAAGTTTATTAAAAAACATAATTATTTTATGTGGACATTATAAAGGAATTGATAACAGGATAAGAGAAAATTTAATAGATGAAGAATACAGCATTGGCGATTTTGTATTAACCGGTGGCGAGTTAGCCGCTGCAATTATTTGTGATAGTATTGTCAGGCTTCTTCCTGGTGCAATTGGAGATGAGCAGTCTGCATTAAGCGATTCTTTTCAAGACAACTTATTAGCCCCCCCTGTTTATACCCGTCCTGAAGTTTTTAATGCTTGGGAAGTTCCGAAAATTTTACTTTCAGGAAATTTTAAAAAAATTGAAGAATGGAAAGAAAATCAAGCATACGAAAGGACTTTAAAGCTTAGGCCAGACTTATTAAAAGAATAGCAGGCGGATTAATTCTTAAAAAATCCTCTTATTTTATTATATTTGCATTTTAAAATTATAAAATGAGCAGTCTTTTACAAGGTGAAAATTTAAGCAAAAGGTATGGTGAAAAACTATTATTTGAAAGCATAAACATCCACATTTCCCAAGGAGATAAAATAGCCTTAATTGCCAAAAATGGAGCTGGGAAAACTTCTTTATTAAACATTTTAGCAAATTTAGACTCAGGCGATACTGGAAATATTACTAACAAAAGAGATTTGCGTTTAGCTTATTTACCACAAGAATTAAATTTAGATCCTGAAAAAACTATTTTAGAAGCAGTATTTTTTTTAGAAGACGAAATTATTAGCACCATACGGGAATATCACGAGATTTTAAATGCCAAGGACCATTCTAATTTACAAAAAATACTTGATAAAATGGATAGTTTAAATGCTTGGGATTACGAATCAAAAGTAAAACAAATATTAGGCAAACTGCAAATTGATAATTTTTCAAAAAAGATAAAATATTTAAGTGGTGGACAGAAAAAAAGAGTTGCCTTAGCTGGAACTTTGATAAGCGAGCCTGAACTTTTAATACTTGACGAACCAACAAACCATCTTGATTTGGATATGATAGAATGGCTTGAAGAGTATTTGGAAAAATCTGTTTCAACAATTTTTATGGTTACTCACGACAGATATTTTTTAGATAGAGTTTGTAATACAATTTTTGAATTAGATATGGGTAAAATTTTTATTTACAATGGAAATTACTCATATTTTGTTGAAAAAAGAGCCGAAAGAATTGAAAACTTACAATCTAATATTGACAGAGCTCAAAATTTAATGCGTAGAGAACAAGAATGGATAAGCCGCATGCCAAAAGCAAGAACTACAAAATCAAAATTTAGAATAGATGAGTTTGATAATTTAAAAGAAAAAGCTTCGCAAAAAATTGAAAACAACAAGTTAGAATTAGGTATTGCAAGCGAAAGATTAGGTAAAAAAGTTATAAATATTCATAATATTTCAAAAGCTTTTGGTACAGAAAATTTGATTTCTGACTTTTCGTATAAAATAGCAAGAAACGAAAAGATTGGAATTGTTGGAAACAACGGAAGCGGTAAAACTACATTTTTAAATATTTTAACAAATAATATAAAGCCAGATTCTGGTAGGATTGAAATTGGCAGCACTGTAAAAATTGCTTATTACACTCAGGAAGGTTTAAATTTTGATGATGATTCTAAACCAATTGATATTATTAAAAAAGTAGCAGAAACAATAAAATTAAAAAACGGTAAAACATTTTCTGCTTCTGGATTTTTGCAATATTTTTTATTTTCTCCTGAAATGCAATATACTTATGTAAAAAAACTTAGCGGAGGAGAAAAACGCAGATTATATCTATGCTCCATTTTAATGACTCAACCAAATGTTTTGATAATGGACGAGCCAACAAATGATTTAGATATTATGACTTTACAGGTTTTGGAGGAATATCTACTTGAAATAGAAGCAAGTGTTATTATAGTTTCTCACGACAGGTTTTTTATGGATAAAATAGTTGACCATGTTTTTGTTTTTGAGGGTAATGGAAAAATTTCAGATTTCCCTGGCAACTACACTCAATACAGAAATTCAATAAAATTTCAAAAGCTAAAATCAGAATTAAAGACTGAAAAAAAACTTCCCAATCCAAAGCCAAACCTTACAAAAAACAAGAACACCAAAATAAGTTTTAATGATAAATTTGAGTATGAAGCATTAAGTAAAGATCTTGATGAATTAAATCATAAAAAACAAAATTTAGAAATTGAGATAAATTCTGGAGAAATAAACCATATAGATTTAATAGACAAATCCGAGGAGTATTCAAAATTATTAGAAATAATTGAAGAAAAAGAGTATAGGTGGTTAGTCTTAGATGAGCTTATAAATCAATAAAAAGCATAAAAAAGAGGCTGTCTCAAAACAACTTTTAAAACAATAAACTTTTAAGCTGTTTCAGAAGTGTTAAAATGCAAGGCTCTGAAATTGAGGACGAAGGAGCGTACAAAAGTACGTGACTGAGTCCGAATATTGAAAGAAGCAGTTTGACACTTATGAGACAGCGCCTTTAATTTATTTATCTAACTAAAGTAATTTGTCCTTGTTTTTTATGCACTGTTCCATATAAATCTTTAAACTCGGCATACCAATAATATACACCTGTTTCCATAATTTCATCTCCTTTGTTTTTATTTCCTCTAAAAGTACCATCCCAAGCACCTTCAGAGCAAGCTTCACAACTAAGATCAGGATCAAATTTATGAGTTTCAAAGACCGGTGTGCCCCATTTATCATAAATATAAAGTGAGAAATCTTCTTTATCTATACCATTACCACAAGGTCTGGCACAATCGTTAAGCCCATCGCCATTGGGAGTAAACGAAGTAGGCATATAAAATGCAAATTCGTTTCTCACACTTATAGTTCTAGTTGTAGTATCAGTACAATATCTATCAGTTTCAGCTACTAATATTACTTGATATTCTCCTATATTTTTATATGTATGGCGTGGGTTTACAAATAGTGAACTATCACCATCTCCAAAGTACCAATAATAATTAGAAGCATAAGAAGAGTGGTTTATAAACTCAATTTCACCATCTATAAAAGAAACTATTTGAGATGAAGTTTCAAAATTAGCAATTGGTCCTTGATAAACCGTGATAAAGTTTTCAATTTCACGTTTAAATTTACAGCCAAATAAATCTTTAACTTCAAGGCTTACAGTATAAACTCCCGGTTCTTTATAAATATGAACAGGATTTTTCTCGGTTGAATATTTTTTATCACCAAAATTCCACAAATACGTTTGTCCAAAATTTGGAGTTTCTTCAGTAAAATGAGCCGCAAAAGGTGGACAACCCGCAACACTTTCTACAGTGAATAAATTTTTTGGTTTTGGGCGAGCATTTATAAGGATAGAATCCACAACTTTTGGTGTTCCACACATATCTGCAAGAGTAATATAATACATTGTAGTTGTATCAGGATTAACAGTAAAAGGCGAAGGTACAACTCTACCATCTTGTAAAGTCATTAAATAAGGGCCTCCGTTTCCTCCTTCAACATCAACGTGAATTATAGCCGGATCGCCAGGGCAAACCGTGTCATTGCTAGTAACCACAGAATTAATTACTAAATCAGGATTAACATAAACAGTAGTACTAACTCTATCGCTTTTACAACCATGGGAATCTGTAACGACTAAGCTATAAGTTGTAGTTGTCGATGGGCTTACGGTATATAGATTTGAGTTCCAAACACTTCCATCGCTACCTTCCCATCTAAAATCATAATATGGAGTTCCACCAGTTGCTTGATTATTAAGGCTTACTGATTGAGTTTTGCAAATAGTTTTATTACTCATAGGTAAAACAATAATTTTTGATGGTTGAGTAATTTCAAAATCTGAAACTATCCTACAATTATGATCGTCTAAAACTGTTACTGTATAACTTCCTGCATTTCCAACAAAAGTTTCTGTATTATGTCCATTAGGCCAAGTATAAGTATAAGGACTTACTCCACCTTGAACATAAATATTGGCTTCTCCATCATCATAACCAAAGCAAGTTGCTGGTTTTACGGTTGATGAGTATACTAATTGAGTTGGTTGCTCAATAACAAAATTATTTGCAACAGAACAGCCGATAAGGTCAGTAACTGTTACAGTATAAATTCCTGCACACAAACCTGAATATATATGATTATCCGAACCCCAAGAATACTGTAATGGAGCTAATCCACCATGCATAACAATTTCTGCACGTCCATCACAAGATTGATAACATCTATTATGTTTAATTAGCATAGTGTCAATAATCATTTTAGGACTAACCGTAACTTTAATCGTAGCTATATTGCTAGTACAACCATGTGCATCTAAAACATAAACTTCAAACATTCTAGTTGTATCAGGACTTACAGTATAAGTTGAGGGACCAGGGTTAAAGCTAGAATCTTGATGATATCTCCACATATAAGTATAAGGCACAGTTCCGCCCATAGCTTGGGCTTGAAGTACAGTTTGACTTTCTTCACAAATTGCTACATTTGGAGAAACTGTTACTAATAGTTCATTGGGCTGAGTGATTGTAACACAGTCAGTTACAGAGCATCCATTTTCGTCTGTAATAGTTACACAGTATTCACCTGCTGCAATATCAGTTCTATTTGCAGTGCCAAAACCAATATCAGACCATAAATAAGTTAAATCGCCGGTACCACCCGATGCGGTAATAGAAATATTTCCATCATTAGATTGATAACAAATAAGGTGATTAAAAGAAATATCATTTATTAAAAGTAAAGGTGGCTCTGTTACTGTAAAATTCTGTCCTGTTGTACAATTATTAGCATCAGTAACAGTAATAGTATAATTTCCTTCGCACAAATTTGGTAAAACCGGATTTTGTGAAGCCCAAGAATATGTATAGGGTTCTGTGCCACCTGTTGGAAAAACTTCAGCTCTACCACCACAAGAGGCAAAACAAGGATCATTGTCAACTTCTATACTATGTTCTAAAACTACAGGATTTAATATATTTACTAAAGTATCGGCAGAAGAACAGCCATTTTCAGTAATATTCAACCCTACAGAGTGCATTCCTGGTTCTGTCCAATAAATTGTATATGGTCCTACACCGCTCCCATTCACAACAGCAGCCCCATCAAAATCCCAGTTAAATGTAGCAGAACCAGTCATATTACCAACATAAGTAATAGTAGAATGGTCTGCATTACACATTATAGGTTGGTATGTAAAAGTAGTTGTTGGAATTGGCCAAAACTCAACAGTTACTCTATCTTTATCAACACATGTAGGAGACAAATATTGCTCTGTCCACTCAAACTCATACACTCCCCACTCACTAACTGTTACTGTTGCATGAGGAGAGTTTTGATTTGCCCAAGTTGCTGTTCCTGGTCCACTAATCATGTTCCAAGTTCCAGTATTTCCTGCAGCAATACTTGCATTAAAAGTATATGTATTTGAACAAACTGCCGCATCAAGTCCTGCATTAGTACTAGGTAAAATACAACAAGAAGGATCATCTATAGACAAAACCTCTGCAGTTGTAGGAATACAATACGAACAACCAAAATCATCTGTTACACAGAAATTATATGCTTGTGTACCTGATGCAATTGGAATTGCTGTTGCAGTTCCACCAGAATTTGCTCCTAAGCCATTACCCGACCACGACATACCTGTAGGAGCATAAGTATGAGAGTATGACCATAAGTATGAAGGAGTTACAGCTTGATTAAAGCCAATATCAACAGAGAACAAAGTTCCATCATCAACATCCCAGTCATCAATAATTACAACACACCACTCACCATTTATAGGACAACCTATTAAATCTGCGAAATTACCTGTTGGTAAATAATCACCAGGAGGAACAGAGCCTGAATTTCCTTGGCACCATGCTGTATGCGATTGTGTTGCATTCATGGTCCAGCAATAATCCCAACCAGTACCTGGCACACAGTTATCTGAATGGTTTGGAGATCCAAAAAACTCACCTGAACAAGGGTTGGAAGTACTATAATAATTTATCTCTGCCTGTTGTCCATTTGGGCATTCAATATATATCCAAACATCTGCTATCCAAGAGTGTTCAATATTTAAACAAACATGTTCTAAGTCATTAAGTGAAGTAATGGTTTGTCCAGGTTGAAAAGCATTAATATTCCAACAAAATGACTGCACAACTCCCTGATCATCTGTAATACATTCTTGAACTATTTGTTCGTCAGCAATAACAATTTCCCAAGAATTTGTGGTTACATGTCCGGATAACTCAATTGCAAATCCTATACATCCACCCACTGCCGGGTCAACAGAAAGATTTGGTGGAATTGAAACTCTAACTCTAATTTGCTCTAAATAACTGACTAGACAACCATTAGCATCTTTGCCCACCAATCCGAGAAAATAACCTCCTGATTCATTAAAAGTGTGAGTAAAAGTAGTCATGCCTACACCATTTGCCTCAATAGGAGGACCTGAGGAACTTAATGTCCAATACCAATCAGTAGTTGCATCAGATTGAGTATAGTTAACATTATTATTCGGATATGTGCCTGCTGCGGTAAAAGTAATACTTTCTCCTAGACAAACATTAATCCACATTGAATCTAAAGGTTGAGAAAATGGGAGGCTAGTACTAATAATATCTATTTCAAAATCTTGACAAGGTGGCAAACAAGAAATTACTGCAGCAAAACCAGGACGAGTAATATATCCATCAGTTTGCATATGCAATGTAAGGCAAGAACCTGTAGAAGTAAAAGTTTGATTTAATAAAGTTGTACCACCAGCATTAGTAACTAAAGCGGGACTTGTAGTGTTAGGTCCATCATATATTGATAATTTATCATAAGTTCCTGATTCAAATTCAAACTGAGTAAAGTTTAAAACTAAAAAATTCCCATCTTCAGAACATATAGTTATTGTATAATTTTCACTACTTGAGTAATTTCCATTTGGTCCACCCGAATCATACAAAGTACCTTCACAAGTAGTAATAGTTCCACCTTGGCTAATTAAATATTGCTGTCCAAAGCTAGTAGCACCTATAAGCAAAAATATGCTTATAATAAATATTTTCAAACTATTGATTTTCATTTTTATATTGATTATAGTTTTTAGTTAGTTTTTTTTGAGAATAAAAAGCGATAACATATCCAGTATTACCAATTCTATAAGCCGATTCCTTGTTATAAAAAATCTCATAAGAACTTAAGAGTGGGTTAAAACTTTCTTCGTCAATTGCTAATATTTTATTTTTCTTCTCCTTAGTTTCCTTATCTATTTCATATAAATAAGGCAAGGTTTCAGCCTTTTCTAATCCCACAAACGCAACGAAATAAGAATTATCTAAAAACCAATTCAAATATGCTATTCTATCTTGGTTTGCATCTAAATATTCTTGTGAATACACATCTAATAATCTTGGGTCTGGCGTTGTGCTTGTTTGTGCTTTACTAAAGCCAAAACATAACATAACAAAACTTATTAATATTATTTTTCTCATAATTTTAATTCTTTTTTTATGTAAACGAAAAACATTTATATTGGTTGCTAAAATACAAAAAATAAAAAATCTCAAACTTAAAGATATAAAAAAAGTGCAAGTTAATTGCACTTTTTTTATATTTTAGATTATTATTAAATTTCTTTTCTTGCCGAATAGTTAATTTTCAGAGCTGAAGCTTTTCTCAATTCTTGTTTAATATCGGTTACTATCCCCATTTTAGTATCTTGATGTACTTTTAAAGATGTTGTCATGAATGGTCTTTCAGCTTCATCACGCAT
>Ga0172382_10005868_pt1 | contig 18108 bp, 18 predicted proteins | sample Leawel138RmetaG_FD_122245 | JGI IMG/M metagenome (GOLD analysis project Ga0172382, IMG submission 122245) | Leachate microbial communities from a municipal landfill in Southern Ontario, Canada - Leachate well 138R metaG | ecosystem: Engineered > Solid waste > Landfill > Unclassified | place...
CCGGCCGGATCGTTTTCCGAACAGGCCGCCCTGGAACAATTCGGTCATGCCATCACCAAGTTGCCATGTGCCTCGTTTGATGAAGTGTTTCGTGCTGTTGAGGCCGGCCAGGCCAATGTTGGTATGGTACCGGTCGAAAACTCCACTGAAGGGGCGGTCAATCGCACGCTTGACCTGCTGCTCAATTCGCCCCTCAAGCTGCTGGGTGAACGGTCTTTGGGTATCCAGCATTGCCTCATGACCCAGTCGGGTACGCTCGATGGGGTCGCACGCGTCATGGCGCACCCGCAGGCGCTGGCCCAGTGTCAGGGTTGGCTTACCCAGCATCATCCGCATCTGGTGCGCGATGCGGCGTCAAGTAACGCAGAAGCGGCGCGCCTTGCTGCTCAGGATCCTGCCGTCGCGGCAATCGCCGGTGCGGTAGCCGCCGAGGCGTGGGGGCTGAAAGTAGTGGTTTCGGGTATACAAGATGATCCTCAAAACCGCACGCGTTTTCTGGCGGTGGGTACCCAAGACACACTGCCGTCAGGTCAAGACAAAACCAGTCTTATTCTGGCCGTTCCCAATCGCGCAGGTGCTGTGTACGAAATGCTCGCGCCGATTGCCCAGAACGGGGTTTCCATGGCGCGCCTGGAATCACGGCCAGCGCGCACGGGGCAGTGGGAATACTACTTTTATGTCGATCTTGTCGGCCACCAGTCCGAACCTGCCGTGCAGGCGACTTTGGTTGCACTCAAGCAGCGTGCTGCGTTTTTCAAGGTTCTGGGTTCATACCCGGTTCAATAGTCAGGGTGCTACGGTTTCATGATTAACCCTGAGGTGCAGCAGGTGTCACGCGTGGGTGTGCTGGCGGTGGTTGGTGTCGGCCTGATCGGCGGCTCTTTTGCGGCCGCCTTGCGCAAGGCGGGTGCGGTTGACCGCGTTCTTGGCGTTGGTCGTACGCCGGGTCCGCTGGCGCAAGCCAGGCGCCTGGGCCTGATTGATGAGCCGGCGACCCTGGCACAGGCGGCAGAGCAAGCCGACCTTATTTTCCTGGCCACGCCCGTTGGCACATTTCCTGCGTTACTGGAAGGCCTGTTGCCGTCATTGAAAGCAAACACCCTGATAACCGACGCTGGCAGCACGAAGGCCGATGTGGTTCAGGCGGCCTATGATGTGCTGGGCAGTCGGGCAGGGCAATTCCTGCCTGGGCACCCCATTGCCGGTGCCGAGCGCACGGGCCCTGAGGCTGCCGATGCAGCGCTGTACCAGGGGCGTAACGTGGTGTTGACGCCGTTGCCTGAAAACGATCCGGTGCAGCGTCAGTGGCTGACACGGGTCTGGGAGCAGTGCGGGGCGCGGGTGCTTACCATGGCACCGCACGATCACGACACAGCGTTGGCGTCGGTCAGTCACGTGCCTCATTTCCTGTCTTCAGTGTTCATGGCCCAGGTCGCCGCCTCGGCCGATGCCGACGTGCGCTTGCGTCTGGCGGGTACCGGTTTTCGTGATTTCACCCGCATTGCCGCGGGATCGCCCGAAATGTGGCGTGACATTTTTCTGGCCAACCGCGAGGCGGTGCTGTCCGAACTGGCGCAGGTGCGTCAGGTGCTGGCGCAGGCCGAGCAGGCTCTGGCGCAAGATGACGCTCAGCAGCTTTTCGATTTACTTGAACGCGCCGCACTGGCGCGTCGTTTTTGGGGTAGCAGGAGCGGTTTGTCATGACGAGTCCTGATTTGTTGTTGTCTCCGGTAACCCATGCAGCAGGTGATGTGTGTTTGCCCGGATCTAAAAGTATTTCGAACCGGGTATTGTTGCTGGCTGCATTGGCTTCGGGTACCACCTGGATTCGCGGGGTACTGGATTCTGACGATACGCGCGTAATGCTGGCAGGTCTGGTCAAGCTTGGTGTGTCGCTCAGTCGTGAGTCAACCACCGAGGTCGAGATCACTGGTGGCGTCCCGTTTGCCCAAGACGATCTTGATATTTTTCTGGGTAATGCCGGTACGGCATTTCGGCCGCTGACAGCAGCGCTGGCCCTGATGGGCGGGCATTACCGGTTGTCGGGTATTGCCCGCATGCACGAGCGTCCGATCGGTGATCTGGTTACCGCCTTGCGTCAGCTGGGTGCCGATATCCGTTACACGGGTAACGACGGGTTCCCCCCGCTTGATATCCGTACGGGCGCAATCGACGCCAGCCAGCCTGTTTGTGTCAAGGGGAATGTGTCCAGCCAGTTCCTGACAGCGTTGCTGATGGCCGCGCCGATTCACGCGGGTCGCAACAATCAGCCGGTCGTCATCGAGGTTGATGGCGAACTCATTTCCAAACCCTACATTCTGATTACACTGAACCTGATGGCGCGCTTTGGTGTCCAGGTGCAGCGTGATGGATGGCAACGCTTCACCATCAAGGCGGGTGCCCGCTACAGGGCACCCGGTGTGCTTGAAGTTGAGGGTGATGCATCGTCAGCCTCATATTTTCTGGCACTGGGAACAATCGGGTCGGGCCCTGTGCGTGTGCACGGCATTGGCCATGACAGCATCCAGGGCGATGTGGCCTTTGCTGACACGCTGGAAGCCATGGGTGCCAAAATTACGCGGTTCGATACGTATATTGAGGCGCGAGGCGTCAACGTTGCGCGCGGCGAGAAACTGCGTGCCTTTGATACTGATTTCAACCTTATCCCCGATGCGGCCATGACAGCGGCGGCCCTGGCCTTGTACGCCGATGGTCCGTGTACCTTGCGCAACATTGGCAGCTGGCGCGTCAAAGAAACTGACCGTATTCATGCCATGCATACCGAGCTTGAAAAACTGGGTGCCAGCGTGACATCGGGGCCAGACTGGCTTACCGTCGTGCCGCCGGCCAACCCTGACGCCTGGCGTTCTGCCCGTATTGAAACCTACGATGACCACCGCATGGCCATGTGCTTTTCACTGGCATCGTTCGGGCCCGTGCCAGTAACCATCCAGGACCCCGATTGCGTCAGCAAGACGTTCCCGGATTATTTCAATGTGTTCCGTCAACTGGTCAGCGCCTGAAGTGGCCCAGGCCGGCGGGTTGGCGGTTTTTTTTGATGCATATCGACGACGGCTTGCCGGCCGGCAGTTCCCTGGGTGTGATTATGACCAATTCCATGAATGTCCCCGTTATTACCATTGATGGGCCAACAGCCTCGGGTAAGGGCACGGTGGCCCAGCGGGTGGCCCAGGCGCTGGGTTGGGCCATGCTTGATAGCGGTGCACTGTATCGCCTGACGGCGCTGGCCTGTGGTGATGCCGGTATTGCCATCACAGATGAAGCGGGTGCCGCGCGGGTTGCAGTCGGTCTGGATGTCCGGTTTTCCGGGGGCGCAATAGTGCTGTCCGGTCGTGATGTAACTGATGCCATCCGGGCCGAATCGGTTGGTGTGCAGGCTTCGCAGGTGGCCGCGCTGGGGGCTGTTCGGCAGGCCTTGCTCGAGCGTCAGCGTGCGTTTCGCCAGCCCCCCGGGCTGGTTGCCGATGGTCGTGACATGGGTACAGTGGTGTTTCCAGATGCCGCAGTAAAGGTTTTTTTGGTTGCCGATGTGCATGCGCGCGCGCAAAGGCGGTGTAAGCAGTTGATCGACAAGGGCTTTCCTGCTAATCTAGCGGACTTGACGCGGGATCTTCAAGAACGCGACGCGCGTGACAGTTCACGTGCGCATGCGCCACTGGTGGCTGCACCCGATGCGGTAACCATAGATTCTTCGAATTTAAGCATTGAACAAACCGTCAATGCAGTACTCGGCCTCTGGTCGAAACAAGGTGCTTAAGGCGCCTGAGCCCGTGCGTTTGCGAGGGTTTCGGGTTTTGCCTGACAGTGTTGTCTGAACTCCGCTGGTGTAAATGGTTTGCACCGGTGTGTATTTACCGGCCATTTTGGCCTATGGATTTAATTTAATGTCCTCAACTCTAACCCCTGCCGCCGCTATGGGCGGTGAAAGCTTTGCCGACCTGTTTGCCGAAAGCGTAAAAAGCCAGGACATGAAGTCCGGCGAAGTCATTTCGGCAGAAGTCATCCGTATTGACCACAATTTCGTCGTTGTTAACGCCGGCCTCAAGTCCGAAGCGTTGATCCCCCTCGAAGAATTCCTGAACGATCAGGGTGAAGTCGAGGTTCAGGCCGGTGATTTCGTTTCTGTTGCCATCGACTCGCTCGAAAACGGCTATGGCGACACCATCCTGTCGCGTGATCGCGCCAAGCGCCTGTCGGCCTGGCTGTCACTCGAGCAGGCGCTCGAGTCTGGCGAACTGGTCAACGGTACGATTACCGGCAAGGTCAAAGGTGGTCTTACAGTCATGACCAACGGCATCCGCGCGTTCCTGCCCGGTTCGCTGGTCGATCTGCGCCCGGTCAAAGATACTACGCCCTACGAGGGCAAGACCATGGAATTCAAGGTCATCAAGCTCGATCGCAAGCGCAACAACGTTGTGCTGTCGCGTCGTGCCGTGCTTGAAGCCAGCATGGGTGAAGAGCGTCAGAAACTGCTCGAAAACCTGTCCGAAGGTGCCATTGTCAAGGGCGTGGTCAAGAACATCACCGACTACGGCGCGTTTGTCGACCTGGGCGGTATTGATGGCTTGCTGCACATTACCGACATGGCATGGCGCCGTGTCCGTCATCCTTCAGAAGTCCTTACTGTCGGTCAGGAAGTCGAAGCCAAAGTCCTCAAGTTCGACCAGGAAAAGAGCCGTGTTTCGCTGGGCGTCAAGCAGTTGGGCGAAGATCCCTGGATCGGTCTGGCACGTCGCTACCCGCAAAACACCCGTCTGTTCGGCAAGGTTACCAATCTTACCGACTACGGTGCGTTTGTTGAGGTCGAAGCCGGTATCGAAGGTCTGGTACACGTCTCCGAAATGGACTGGACCAACAAGAACGTTGATCCGCGCAAAGTGGTGACACTGGGCGAAGAAGTTGAAGTCATGGTTCTGGAAATCGACGAAGAGCGTCGTCGTATTTCGCTGGGCATGAAGCAGTGCCGTGCCAACCCATGGGAAGATTTCTCGATGAACTTCAAGCGTGGTGACAAGGTTTCGGGCGCGATCAAGTCCATCACTGACTTCGGCGTGTTCGTTGGTCTGCCTGGCGGTATCGACGGCCTGGTTCACCTGTCCGACCTGTCCTGGTCCGAAACCGGTGAAGAAGCTGTTCGCAACTTCAAGAAAGGCGACGAAATCGAAGCCGTTGTTCTTGGCATCGACACCGACAAAGAGCGTATCTCGCTGGGCATCAAACAGCTTGATGGTGACCCCTTCAACAACTTTGTTGCCACTTACGACAAGGGTGCGGTTGTACCTGGTGTGGTCAAGTCGGTTGAAGCCAAGGGTGCTGTTGTTACCTTGTCCGTCGACGTTGAAGGCTACCTGCGTGCATCCGAAATTTCGGCTGGCCGCGTAGAAGACGCCACAACCGCCCTGAATGCCGGTGACAACGTTGAAGCCATGATCATCAACATCGATCGCAAAGCCCGTTCAATCCAGCTGTCGATCAAGGCCCGTGACAACGCTGAAACTGCCGACACGCTGCAGCGCATGTCGGAAGCCAGTGCATCGTCCGGCACCACCAACCTGGGTGCATTGCTCAAGGCCAAGCTCGACCAAGCCCGTGACGACGGTTAATCGTCGTGACTAAGTCAGAGCTGATCGCTGCTTTGGCCGGTCGGTACCCGCAGCTGGCGCTGCGTGATACCGACCTGGCGGTAAAAACGGTGCTCGATGCCATGACGCAGGCCTTGTCCAGTGGTCAGCGTATCGAAATCCGCGGCTTTGGCAGTTTTTCGCTATCGACGCGCTCACCGCGAGTCGGGCGCAACCCCAAGTCCGGTGAAAAGGTCATGGTACCTGGTAAACAGGTGCCCCACTTCAAGGCCGGCAAGGAATTGCGCGAGCGTGTTGACGCGGCTTTTGACAAAAATAGCCGTACCGGCGAAGACGCCAGCTTCACTTTAGGGCAACATCTTGACCAGATCATGCACAGTTAGTAACGGCATGAACAGGTAACGCAAACCCCCCGCGCTCAAAAGGCTGCGGGGGTTTGTTTTTGGCGCTGTTGCACCATCTGTTATGGCATTCCCATTACAATTGGCGCATTCCTGTTTTCCGGAGACTCGTCATGCGGTATCTTGTGTGGGCCTTGCGCCTGGTTGTGTTTGTGGTTGTATTGTTGTTTGCACTGAAAAACACTGGGCCGGTCGATGTCAATTTCTATGCTGACCATACCGCTGGCGGGGTGCCACTTATTGTAGTGATGCTGGCCTCGTTTGTTGCCGGTGTTGTTTTTGCCTTGCTGGCCATCGTTCCTGCGGCGTTGCGTCGTCGTCGCGAGGTACGCCGTCTTGAGCGTGACCTTGTCCGTCTGAAAAATGATGTTGCAGACAGGCCGGTGTCGTCAACCAGCGTCTCGCCCGATGCAGTTGCCCCGTTGTCTCCCTTGTAACTATAAACATATTGCATTTTATGCGAGCGCTGGTGCATGGATTTTGAACCCTGGTGGCTGATACTGTTGCCCGTTTTGTTCGGGCTGGGCTGGGTGGCGGCGCGTGTCGATATCCGGCAAATGCTGTCTGAAACCCGCAATCTGCCCGATTCATATTTCAAGGGCCTGAACTTCATTCTCAATGAAGAGCCCGATCGGGCAATTGATGCATTTGTTGAAGTGGCCAAGCTCGACCCCGAAACAACAGAGCTTCACTTTGCCCTGGGTAGCCTGTTTCGTCGCCGCGGTGAAATAGAGCGGGCGATCCGTGTGCACCAAAGTTTGCTGGCCCGGGCCGATTTGCCAGTAGCCGAACGCGAGCATGCCCAGCATGAACTGGCACACGACTTTCTGAAGGCCGGCATGCTTGACCGGGCCGAGCAGGCATTTCTTGCCGTTCAAGACACGCGCTTTGCTGTGCCTGCAGTGCGTGCCCTGGTTCGTATCTACGAGTCGGGCCACGATTGGCCCAAGGCGATTGAAGCGGTCAAGCGGCTTCGGGCATTGGTCGATGAGCCTGTGCCGCAACTGGTGCACTACCAGTGCGAGCAAGCGCAGGCGGCGCTTGGCGCCAAACCACCCCGTCTTGATGTTGCAACGGCAGCCCTTGATGCCGCTGATCATGCCTATCGTTCGCTAAAAGACAACGACCGTACGGTGGCCTCGCTAGCGCGTGTTGCCATGCTTCGAGCTGCTGTGGCACGCGCTGCGCAGCAACCGCTTGAAGAGCGTGATTTTCTGGTGTCGGTACTTTCTGAAGCGCCCGATTATGCCGGTCTGGTCGCTGCCGGTTTGCTGGACAATTATCGGCACGCTGGTCAGGCCGGGGAAGGTCTTGCGCAACTCAGGGGCCATTACCTGCGACATCCGACACTTGACCTTTTCAATGTGGTTTTTCGCGAACTGCGGGTGCAGGAAGGCTATGCACCGGCGTGGGCGTTTGCCCGCGAAGCGTTGCGAGCTCATCCGTCGTTGTTGGGTCTTGACCGTTTGCTCGAGGCCGAGCTGGCCAGTACGGATACGCCTAAAACCGGTGCAGGTCTTGCCCCTGATGCCGACCTTGGCCTGCTGCGCAGCCTGATTCACAAGCATACCCAACGCCTTGACCGGTATGCCTGCAGTGCCTGCGGGTTTGAGGCACGTCATTTTTACTGGCAGTGTCCTGGTTGTAATTCCTGGGAAACCTACCCCCCGCGTCGTCTGGAAGAAATTCGATGAGCGATTTCCCTTCGGCAGCCGTAAAGGGTGCCCGTATTCTGGTGGTTGGCGATATCATGCTCGACCGTTACTGGTTTGGTGAAGTTGATCGCATTTCGCCCGAGGCCCCTGTGCCGGTAGTTCGTGTGGCGCGGCGCGAAGACCGTCTGGGTGGTGCCGCGAATGTGGCGCGCAACATTGGTGCGCTCGGGGCTTCGGCGACCTTGCTGGGTGTGGTGGGTGATGACGAGGCCGGCCAAAGGGTCGAGTGCCTGGCGGCAGAAGATGCCATCAATGCCCGTTTGGTGGTTGACCCGTTATTGCATACCACCCTGAAGATGCGGGTGTTGGGCCGTCAGCAGCAATTGCTGCGCATTGATTTTGAAGAACATCCGTCACCGGCAAGCCTTGACCAGCTGCATCACTTGTTCGCAGCGCAACTGGCCTTGCACGACGTTGTGATTTTGTCAGACTACGCCAAGGGTGCGCTGGCACGGGTCGAGTGGTTGGTTCAGGCCGCCCGCGAGCGTGGCATGCCGGTGTTCGTTGACCCCAAAGGCCATGCTTACGAACGTTACCAGGGGGCAACTATCATCACCCCCAATCGTTCTGAAATGCAAGATGCTGTCGGGCGCTGGGTTACCGAGGACGAACTTGATTCGCGCGCACAGTCGCTGCGCCAGTCCCTTGGGCTTGAGGCTTTGCTGGTGACCCGGTCCGAACAGGGGATGACCCTGTTCTCGCAAGGGCACCGGTTCCACGTCGAGGCCATGGCTCATGAAGTGTTTGACGTGTCGGGCGCTGGCGACACCGTGCTGGCGACGCTGGCTGTAATGCGTGCTGCCGGGCTAGACTGGGACAACGCTGTACGCTGGGCAAATCGGGCTGGCGGCATTGCTGTCGGCAAATTGGGAACATCGGTAGTTACCGCAGGAGAACTTGAATGATCGTCGTTACCGGAGGGGCCGGTTTCATTGGCAGCAATATTATCAAGGGCCTGAATGCCCGCGGGGTCAGCAATATTCTGGTGGTTGACGACCTGACCGAAGGCGACAAGTTCGCTAACCTGGTGGGTCTGGATATCGCCGATTACATGCACAAAGATCAGTTTCGCCAACAGTTGCTGGCGGGGCGTCTTTCTGGCGTCGAGGCCATCATGCACCAGGGCGCCTGCTCGGACACCACCGAGCGTAACGGCCACTACATGATGGAAAATAATTACAGGTATACGCTGGAACTGGTGCAATGGTGCCAGCAGTACAAGGTGCCGTTCATTTACGCGTCTTCCGCAGCAGTATACGGGGCAGGGCCAGTCTACCAAGAGGACCCCATCTACGAGGCCCCTCTTAATGTTTATGGCTATTCCAAATACCTGTTCGACCAGTCGTTGCGCAAGCATTTGGGGCGGCTGAAGGCGCCTGTGGCCGGGCTGCGTTATTTCAATGTGTATGGTCCGCGTGAACAGCATAAAGGGCGCATGGCGTCAGTGGCTTATCATAACTTGCGCCAATTCCAGGCCGAGGGTCATGTTCGTCTGTTTGGGGGCTGGGAAGGCTATGCCGACGGGGCCCAGCAGCGTGATTTTGTCTATATTGATGACGTTGTTTCGGTCAATTTGTATTTTCTTGACCACCCCGAGGTTTCGGGTATTTTCAATTGCGGTACCGGGCGTGCCCAGCCGTTCAACGACGTAGCGCTTACGGTGGTGAACAGTTTGCGTGCAGACAAGGCGCTGCCGGCCTTGTCGCTTAAAGAAATGGTCGAGCAGCAATTGATCCGGTATATCCCTTTCCCCGATGACCTGAAAGGGCGCTACCAAAGCCATACACAGGCTGACCTGACAAGGCTGCGTGAGGCCGGTTACGACACACCGTTCACCGATGTGCAAACCGGTGTGGCGGCTTATGTACGCACCATTTTGAATAAAGAACGTTAATCGGGTGGGCAGTACGCTCTGGTTGGCAGGCCGGGGCAGGTTGGCTGTTCCGGTGTGTGCTGTTGTCAGGTTTGCGTAGTTTTGCGCATGGCTAAAGCGGGCACACCGACACCCGGTGCGGTGTGTTTTCCCCCAAGATGGGCACTGAGGTTTTCGCCTCATTGCCCATTTCTTTTTCGGGGGTCTTATGAATCCATTTACGGAATCCACTGTCGCTGTTCCTGTCGTTGTTCCTGCTCCTGCTGCCGCTTCGGGGAATGAGCCTTGTTGTGCTGATGTTCCTTTATCCGGTTGCCCCACCGATTCTGCCGGCGCTTCTTTGTCTTGCAGCGTCACCGATTCCTTGGTCATTTCGGCATCAGCCCCGACGCCTGCTCCCGTCACGCCGCCCAGAACGCCGTTTCGGGCCATGCTGGTGCGCTCGGGCCTTTGTCTGGTATTGCTGGGCTCGGCCTATGCCAATACCGTGCATGCCATTGATGTCAATGCGGCCAGTGCCGACCAGCTAGAGGGGGTTCGCGGTATCGGGCCCAAAACAGCCCGGGTTATTGTTGCCGAACGGGCCCGGGGCGGGCGCTTTGAGTCGTTCGATGATCTGTCCGATCGTGTGAAGGGTATCGGGCCTGCAAAAGTGGCGACCCTGAAGTCGGCCGGGTTGACGGTGCAGGGCGCTTTAGGTGTGGTTCCCGGGGCGGCAGCGCCCGGTTCGACATCTGCTGCGGGCCGGGCCAACCCCTCGCACAATGGCGGGCCCACCCGTGGGGCGTTACCCGGAAAATAGCGCGTTGGCCAGGCTGCTAAGGCAGTGTATTCCCGGTGTATGATTTGCATCATGAAAACATACCAGACCATCGAAGACACCATCGGTCGCACCCCCCTGGTTCGTCTGCAACGTATTCCGGGTGCAGTTGGCGCAAGCCGTGGCAATGTCATTCTGGCCAAGCTCGAAGGCAACAACCCGGCCGGGTCGGTCAAAGACCGCGCGGCCAGCTCCATGATTCGCCGTGCCGAAGAGCGTGGTGAAATCAAGCCGGGTGACACACTGATTGAAGCAACCAGTGGCAATACCGGCATTGCGCTGGCCATGGCAGCGGCTATCCGTGGCTACAAAATGATCCTGATCATGCCCGACAACCTGTCGCTTGAGCGTCGGGCATCCATGACGGCTTATGGGGCCGAACTTATCCTTACCAAGGCCGCAGATGGCGGCATGGAATATGCCCGCGACCTGGCCACGAAAATGCAGGCTGAGGGCAAGGGCAAAGTGCTTGACCAGTTTGCCAACCCCGACAATTTCCGGGCGCATATTGAATCTACCGGCCCCGAGCTCTGGGAGCAAACCGGCGGCGAGATCACGCACTTTGTCAGTGCCATGGGTACAACCGGCACCATTATGGGCGTGGGCAGCTTTTTGCGCTCAAAGAACCCGTCGGTGCAAGTTATTGGCGCGCAGCCGGCACCGGGTTCGCAAATTCCGGGTATACGCAAATGGCCCGAAGCCTATCAGCCTAAAATCTACGACCCTTCCAGGGTCGATGCCTTTGAGCTCATCGAGCAATCGGAAGCCGAAGCAATGGCCCGCCGTATGGCAGCCGAGGAAGGCATATTTGGGGGTATTTCGGCGGCAGGTGCGCTGGTGGCGGCACTACGGGTTGCGGCACGGGTAGAAAACGCAACCATTGCATTTATTGTGTGCGATCGGGGTGACCGTTATCTGTCCACCGGGGTGTTCAACCCGGTGGTCTGATTGCCCCTGTATATTGATCACGTTTGTCGCGTTAGTTTTGAGGTTAACTTTCGGGGCCTTGCAGGCCCAATGGCTGATGCTGCAAAAGGCCCGCTACGGGGTCTTTTGCAGGCAGGGTGCCCACCCATCAGGGCGTGGCGTCAGGGCCGCCATAGCCCATCCGGTCGGCCAGTTCTTGCGCCAGTTCGGCGACCGATGTGGCATAAAAATAGCTGCGGTTATATTCGGTAAGTGCAAAGAAGTTTGGCGTGGCGACCCGGTATTCGGCCAGGCCTCTGGGCTCGTCAAGCAGGTCAATAACGCCAACCGGGTGGCGTGTCCAGTTCATGGTTTCGTCTTGCTTGCGAACGACATACGCACCGGCTTGTTCAAGTTGCTGCCACGACAGCAACGGCTTTAACCCCCCATCGACCCATTTCGAGGCATTTTCAGGTAGTTGTGCCGGTGCGAAAACCGGCAGGCCGGGCACCCAGCCATGAACGCGCAGGAATTTGCCAACCGAGGCCAGAGCATCGGGTACGCTGCCTTGCAGGTCGATGGCTTTATCGTTGTCGCCATCGGCGGCAAAGCGGCGCAAGCTACCGGGCATGAACTGGGGCAGGCCAACGGCTCCGGCAAAGGAACCTGTCGCCGTTTTGGCATCAAGCTCGCCCGTGTGGTCCAGTTCGATCAGGTCGGCCAGCTGGTCGCGAAATAACTGGCTGCGTTCCGGGCGGTTGGTATCGGGGTGACGAAAACCCAGGGTGGCCAGGGCATCGAGTACCGGAAAACTGCCGGTATAGCGGCCGTAAAGTGTCTCGACACCAATAATGGAAACCAGAATGGACGGGGGCACGCCATAGCGGGCTGCCGCCCGATCGATGTGCGGCCGCCAGGTTTGCCAGAACTCAACCCCCTGACGGATGCGAACAGGTTCAACATAGCGTGCGCGGTAGGTAACCCAGCTGCGCCGGATGCGGTTTCCGGATGGCGTCATCAAGCGGGCAACCTTGGGGTCGAACCGGGCCAGCAGCAACAAAGACTCAACGTGCTTCAGGGGTACCTGGCGCGATGTGGCAACTTCGCGTGCGTACGCCTGAATATCGGGTAGCAGTTGCCCTTTTTCGTTGGTAAAGCCTGTCGTTGATCGCACTGAGCTTCCGGCCTGAATGGCCGGTGCCTGCGCAGCGCGGGGGGTAACTGTTGCCGAAGGGGCGTGTCCGGTGGTGTCGAAATAGCGCTGCCCGATAGCCGCTTCTTGCGCTGCCGTGGCCCGGGTGCCTCTTGCGGCATTTGTCGTCGCAGGGTCTGGAGTTTTTGGGGTGCCCGTCTGGGCAGCAGGTTGCACCGAGGCACAACCTGCAAAAAGTGCGAAAATGGGTAAAGCTTGCAAAAATCTTGCGGCGTTGAACATAATCATCCCTATGCAGACCCTATATATTACTCATCCCGCCTGCCACCTGCACGAAATGGGTGACTGGCATCCGGAAAGCCCCCAGCGGCTCGATGCCATCAATGACCAGATGCTCGCCAGTGGCATTCATGGTCTGCTCGACATGTCCCAGGCGCGTGAGGCTACCGACACCGACATTTTGCGTGTGCACACGCCAGACTATCTTGACTACCTCAAGCGCCATGCGCCCCAGGCTGGTTATTTTCAGATTGATGGTGACACGCTTATGAATCCTCATTCGTTGCAGGCTGCGCGTGCGGCGGCAGGTGCCGGTTTGACTGCGGTCGATGCCATAATGGCGGGTCAGGCTGCCAATGCCTTTTGCGGCGTACGCCCGCCCGGCCACCACGCCGTATCGTCGCGCAGCATGGGGTTTTGCCTGTTCAACAATGTGGGTGTGGCTATAGCGTATGCGCTTGAAAAATACGGGCTTGAACGCGTCGCTGTCATTGACTTTGATGTGCATCACGGCAACGGAACCGTTCAAATGTTCAGTTCCGACCCGCGGGTACTGATGTGCGGATTTTTTCAGGATGATATTTATCCTGATGTACACACTGAAAACGACCCCAAAAATATGTTAAACATACCTGTGCCGGCCTACTCGGGCGGCAGTCAGGTTCGGCAGGTTGTCCAAGACCATTGGTTGCCTGCCCTGTGCGCTTTTGAGCCGCAGTTTATTTTCATTTCTGCCGGGTTCGATGCCCATCGTGAAGATGAAATGTCGCAAATAGGCCTGGTCGAAACTGACTATGCCTGGATCACCGAACAGCTGGCTGTAGTGGCCGACCGCTTCGCCAACGGCCGTATTGTCAGCTTTCTGGAAGGTGGGTACGACTTGTCGTCGTTGGGCAGAAGTGTCGTGGCTCACTTGAAAGTTCTGGCAAAGTTGTAGAATAGACAAGTTTTTCTTGAATTTGACGCAGTGCAGCAGTGCCCGTACGATCAAGGGCGTTGTTCGTTGCGGTTTATGTTTAATTCCCCGGAGGAAGTGCTCGATGAAGGTATTGGTGCCCGTCAAGCGTGTGGTTGATTACAACGTCAAAGTACGCGTGAAATCCGATCAAACCGGCGTTGATGTTGCCAACGTCAAGATGTCCATGAACCCCTTCGATGAAATTGCCGTCGAAGAGGCAACCCGTCTGAAAGAAAGCGGGGCTGCCACCGAGGTCGTGGCGGTGTCGTGCGGTGTGCAGCAGGCGCAAGAAACCTTGCGTACTGCCATGGCGATTGGTGCTGACCGTTCTGTGCTGGTGCAAACCGATGCCGAACTGCAGCCGCTGGCTGTTGCCAAGCTGTTAAAAGCACTGGTCGACAAAGAGCAGCCCCAACTGGTTATTCTGGGCAAGCAGGCGATTGACGACGACGCCAACCAAACCGGTCAAATGTTGGCGGCCTTGCTTGACTGGCCGCAGGCCACATTTGCCAGCAAGGTTGACGTTGCCGGCGACAAGGTCAAGGTCACCCGTGAAATCGACGGTGGTCTTGAAACGCTCGAGCTGAAACTGCCGGCTATCGTGACTACCGACCTGCGCCTGAACGAGCCGCGTTATGTCACGCTGCCCAACATCATGAAGGCCAAGAAAAAGCCGCTTGACACGGTTACTCCGGAAGCGCTGTCTGTCGACGTCACCCCCCGTCTGAAAACGCTGAAGGTTACCGAGCCACCCGTACGCTCCGCCGGTGTAGTGGTTCCTGACGTGGCTGCGTTGGTCGATAAACTCAAAAATGAAGCAAAGGTGGTCTGATCATGTCTGTACTGGTAATTGCTGAACACGATAATGCCCAGTTGAAGGGCGCAACCCTCAATGTTATTGCTGCTGCTGCCAAAATTGGTGGCGATGTGCATGTGCTGGTCATGGGTGCTGGCGCGCAGGCAGCAGCCGATCAGGCAGCCAAGGCTGTCGGTGTTGCCAAGGTTATTCTGGCTGACGGCGCTTCGTTGGCAGAAGGTCTGGCTGAAAATCTGGCGGCCCAGGTTCTGGGTCTGGCCTCGGCGTATTCACACATCTTGTTTGCTGCAACCTCAACTGGCAAAAACGTTGCCCCCCGTGTTGCGGCCAAGCTCGATGTGGCCCAGATTTCCGACATTATCTCGGTTGAATCGGCCGACACGTTCGCGCGCCCCATCTACGCCGGTAATGCCATTGCAACCGTGCAGTCGCAAGATGCCGTCAAGGTCATTACCGTGCGTACAACTGCGTTTGACCCGGTTGCTGCCGAGGGCGGTCAGGCTGCAGTTGAATCGGTTGCTGCGGCTGCTGATTCAGGCCTTTCCGCATTTGTCGGTCGTGAGCTGGCAAAAAGCGATCGTCCTGAACTGGCCGGTGCTGCCGCAGTGGTGTCGGGCGGTCGCGGTATGGGCAGCGCCGATAACTTCAAGATTCTAGAGCCTTTGGCTGACAAGCTGGGTGCCGCTTTGGGTGCCTCGCGTGCCGCAGTTGATGCAGGTTATGCGCCTAACGACTGGCAAGTGGGCCAAACCGGTAAAATCGTTGCGCCGCAGCTGTACGTGGCCGTTGGTATTTCCGGCGCCATCCAGCACCTGGCCGGCATGAAAGACTCTAAAGTTATCGTGGCCATCAACAAAGATGCTGAAGCCCCCATTTTTGGTGTGGCCGACTACGGTCTGGTGGCCGACCTGTTCCAGGCAGTGCCTGAACTGGCCAAATCGTTGTAATTTGCTGCCCTAGAGCCTGCCCCGGCGCGTGATGCGTTGCCGGGGCAATGTCATAGGCCCCGCTTGTGCTTTTTGCATTTGCGGGGTTTTTTTCGGCCCGTGATTTTGGTCTGGTTTGCCTGGCGTCTGCGTTTTTGATGCAACTCTTCGCAAGCCGTTACGCCAGGTCGTACCGCGATATTCAACACCAAGCGTTATGACTGACCCGTGTTCTGGTTCTGAATAAACCGTTATCTCGGCGCAGGGCCCTGTAAATATTTTTGCAACAACGCTTGCCCTGAAAGCTGTTTTTTTGTACAGTTAACTTACTGTATATAAAAACAGTTAAAAGGGGGGTGTAATGCATCGTTCAAACTATTTTCGCTCGTGTTCCAAGGTTCCGCCGTCCTGGGCGGGGGGTGCGGTCGCATCGGGTAAACGGCCTTCAGAATCGGGCAAGCCAGTGTCATTGCCGGTTGCGCAGGCATCGGGCTTTTCTCGCCTGGCGTCCAGTCGCGCAGGGCTGTCGCGCGGGGCTATCCTGGCCGATGTCTTCATGGTGGTGCTCTGGGGGGCAACCATTCCCGGGCTAATGTGGCTGGGGGCCGTGGGGGGCTTTTAGGCAGGTTCCGACTTCTTTCAGGCAGGTTCCGGCATGTATGGGCCAGCATTTGTTTTTGTTCTTTATTTACCCGGCATTTACTTGCGTGTTCGTGTTGGCAAGCATGTATTGCCCTGCAGGCGTTGGCTGCTAGCGGTTAATGCTGCAGTGCCTGCAGTGCCTGCTGTTCAGCAGCCGCAACCTGCTGTTTGCATTGCGTAAATTTTTTTTTAGAACTACAATAGCCGGCTTTGCAACTTGCATCCTCTGGTGGCGCTACCAAAAACAAGCAGGCGCCACGCATGATGTTTACCGGAGTCTACCGTGGATCTCATCCAGCAACTTGAGCAAGAAGAAATTGCTCGTCTTACCAATGGTCAAGCCAAGCCTGACTTTGGCCCCGGCGATACCGTCGTTGTCAGCGTTAACGTGGTTGAAGGTAACCGCAAGCGCGTTCAGGCTTACGAAGGTGTTGTTATCGGCCGTCGCAACCGTGGTCTTAACTCGTCATTCATCGTACGTAAAATTTCGTCCGGTGAAGCCGTAGAGCGTACATTCCAGTTGTATTCGCCGCAAATTGCTTCCATCGAAGTCAAGCGTCGTGGTGATGTCCGTCGTGCTAAACTGTACTATCTGCGTAGCCGTTCGGGTAAGTCTGCTCGCATCAAAGAAAAACTGGTTCGCAAGGCCGACAAAGTCGCTAAATAAGCACTTTTTCGCGCTTCCAGTCATTAAGGCAAAGGCACCCGCGGGTGCCTTTGTTTTTTGGGTCATGTCGCAAAACTCATCGCAACCGCTTGCGCCCAGGCGCAAAATCATTGTTCCCGGGTTTGATCCCCAGACCCAGCCTATAGTGCCGCCCGAAATCATTCTGGCACCGTTGCCAGGGCAGGTGTTGCAGGCTGATTTCCTGAAGGCAGCTTTCACCAGCCCGGTTCCCTGGGATGTCGAGCCTGTGTTTTCCGATGCCTTTCGCATCGATACCGATTCATTGTCTGCCGCCATTCAGGCGGCGGTGTTGTTTCCGCTGGTGCAGCGTGAAACCGGTCTGAATGTTTTGTTTACCCGGCGCTCTCCAAATTTATCGTCGCACGCAGGTCAAATCTGTTTTCCCGGGGGGCGAATTGAACCTGCCGACGAAAGCGCGCTGGCTGCTGCCTTGCGTGAAACCCACGAAGAAATTGGCGTCGAGCCCCATTTTATTGAAACCTGGGGCACTCACCCCAGTTTCCTGACAGGCACAGGCTTTACCATGGCACCCGTCATCGGCTTGATACGTCCGGGTTTCGAGGTCAAGCCCGATGTTACTGAGGTAGCAGAAGTGTTCGAGGTGCCGTTGAACTTTCTAATGGACCCGGCCAACCACCGTCTGCACAGGGCAACCTTGCCCGACGGCAAGCAGCGGCTTTATTTTTCGATGGCCTGGGGCCCGTACTTTATCTGGGGGGCAACCGCTGCCCTGGTGCGTAATCTGTATCATCATCTGGCGGCTACGCACAAGGCGTTGGGCAATCTTTAGGGGGCTGGCGCGACAGGTGTCCAGGTGTCGAAAATGACTGTTCTCCCGGGCTTGCCGCTTGAATGGCTTGGGTTTGCGGCGGATGCCCGCCACTAATGTCAGCCCTTGTGCCTGACGCTAATACCGCCCCTGCGCCTCGTTTTCAGCCAGAATCCGTTCATACAGGGCGTGTCGTTCAGTGCTGATTTCACCACGTTCGCGCGCGGCCAGAATCGCGCAGCCGGGTTCGTGTCGGTGGGTGCAGTTGTAAAATTTGCACGTTCCCAGCAAGGGCTCAAACTCGGCGAACCCATGCTGGATTTCTACATCCGACAAATGATACAGACCGAAATTCTGGAAGCCGGGTGAGTCGATAATTTCACCGCCTTGGGGCAGGTGGTACAGCCGGGTGGTGGTGGTCGTGTGTTTGCCGGCGTCAAGTGCTGCAGAATGTTCTTGCGTATGGGCGGCGGCGTCGGGTACCAGAGCATTGAGCAAGGTCGATTTCCCCATTCCGCTTTGGCCCAGCAGCAGGGCTGTTCTACCTTTGATGCGCTC
>Ga0172382_10005870_pt1 | contig 18104 bp, 17 predicted proteins | sample Leawel138RmetaG_FD_122245 | JGI IMG/M metagenome (GOLD analysis project Ga0172382, IMG submission 122245) | Leachate microbial communities from a municipal landfill in Southern Ontario, Canada - Leachate well 138R metaG | ecosystem: Engineered > Solid waste > Landfill > Unclassified | place...
AGGATCGTTACTCTCCTGGCTGGTACTGATTCCGTTAGTAAATGAGATCGGTGTGTTGGCAGCCGGCATGGGCGGAGGGGTTAATCCCTTCGAAGCCATGTCAGCCGAAGCGATCTTTGCAGCCTACGTACGGCCAATCGGTATCGGTGCCATCGCGATGGCGGGAATCATCGGGATCATCAAGTCTTCCGGCGTAATTGGTAGCGCTTTTAAACTGGCGACCGGCAAAAAAATAGCTGCTGCCGCAGGAGAAGAGAATGAAAAGCGTACAAATCGCGACCTGAAGATGTCATTCGTGATGCTATTCCTGTTTCTCACACTTATTGCCATATTTATCTTCCTGATTATCGGCGTGAAAATCACACTTGTACAGGCTATCGTAGCCTTACTTGCCATTACCATCATCTCGTTCCTCTTCACTACCGTGGCGGCTAATGCCATCGCTATTGTAGGGTCGAATCCCGTATCGGGGATGACGTTGATGACACTGATCCTTTCGTCGGTAATTCTTGTTGCCGTAGGACTGGAAGGCTGGCAGGGGATGGTGAGCGGATTGATCATCGGAGGAGTTGTCTGCACCGCCCTCTCCATGGCCGGCGGTTTTGTCACCGACCTGAAAATCGGATATTGGATCGGTACTACTCCCGCAAAACAGGAATCGTATAAGTTTCTCGGGACACTGGTTTCAGCCGCCACCGTGGGTGCGGTAATCTTTATCCTGAATGAGGCATACGGCTTCGTGGCCACACCCGAACATCCCAATCCGATGGTGGCTCCGCAAGCCAACGCCATGGCTGCTATCATAGAACCCCTGATGGCAGGAAGCGGTGTCAGTTGGATGCTGTTGGGTATCGGCGCAGTGATCTCTATCCTTGTCAACTGGCTCGGCGTATCACCCCTGGCCTTCGCACTCGGCATGTTTATCCCGCTCCAGCTCAATACGCCACTTATCGTGGGAGGATTACTCAACCATTGGATCAATAAAAAAGGTACTGACAAACAATTGACCAACGCTCGTCACCAGCGCGCTATCCTGATATCTTCCGGATTCATCGCAGGTGCTGCGCTCTTTGGCGTATTAGGCGCACTGATCATATTCCTGACGGGGGACGGCGATGCGCTCAACTTCAATCTATGGAACGATCCCCACGGCACAGGGGCGCAAATCGTTGCTCTCTTCGCCTTTATCGGATTAATTGCCTACTTTATATGGGAAACCAGACGGGCAAAGAGAGAGGACTAATTGATCCCGGTAAGTTGGGGCAACTTGTTCCGATTTATCGGAAAGTAGTGATAATTTGATGATTTAATGATGTGAAGATATGACGATGAAAATGATGACGTAGAGAAAATTGAACTGGACGGACAGCCTTATGGTAAGAAATTCATCAGAGAGGTGTATGATAGCCATACATCTCTCTATTTTTTCACACAATCGGCACACAAACCTTCTATAACTACAAACACATCTTTGGTGACAAAACCTTTTGGTAATTCCGTATCAAAATGCGTGACACCCTCCAGACACAATACCTCATCGCATTTCTCACAATGAAAATGAGAATGCAGCCTGTCATCTTTATGATGATGCCTGTTCAATGCATACTTCACCGTGTTGTCGTTCAACACAATACGATGAATAATACCCCGTTCTTCCAATGTCTTCAAGGTTCTGTAAAGAGTAACCCTGTCAAATAGATCGGGATAAGACTCCTTCAACTCATTTTCCGACATCGCAGCCTCATTCTTCAATAGCTCACCAAGGATATATTTCCTGCAACCGGTATTTTTTAAATTATGGGCACGTAAAATTTCTTCGACTCTCATAATGCATCAATCCTTCAAATGATATTCTGTTACGAAAGTACTGCTATTTTGGGAAGATACCAGATATTTCATGTAAAAAATATTCAATTGCATCGTTGTTGCAATTGAATATTTTGTATATTTGCAGAGTTTTTCAATTTATAGCGACAGATAAATGCAACGTAAATTTTGTTTTTTCATACTAACCCTTGCGCTTTTGCATGGCGGATTGTCGGCTCAACCCACTCATCAAGAAGCGCTTCTCAGGCAATCTCTTCATTCCGGGTATCCACAACACCCCGATACCATTGGAGGCTGTGATGGAAATAGAAGCCCGATTGAGTTGGATGAGGTGGTCATACGCGGCGATCGCATAAGAAATACCCAAATGAAGTCGGCACAGAATATTGTTCGTGTTGAAAAATCCTATATAGAAAATAATTTCTCCGGCAGCCTGATGCAGAGCCTGGAGAAAATTCCCGGGATAAGGGCAATGACCATCGGATCGGGACAGTCAAAACCGACTATCCGCGGACTGGGCTTTAACCGGATGATCGTGACTGAAAACGGAATAAAGCATGAGGGACAGCAATGGGGAGAGGAGCATGGCCTGGAGATAGATCAATTTTCTGTGGATGAGGTGGAGATTATAAAGGGGCCGGGCTCTGTTTTGTATGGGTCGGACGCTATTGGCGGCGTAATCCAACTGCGTAATAGCCATATCCCCGAAGAAAAGGCTGAAGGCAATATCAACCTGTACGGCAGAAGCAATAACGAGTCGGCGGGCGTTTCAGGACAGGTCGGCGGCAGGATCAGCAAATGGTACTATAAGATCAACGCCACCTATATGGATTACGCGGATTATAAAGTACCGGCCGACAGCATACAATATTACTCCTACTATATTCGACTAAAGGAACGCCGTCTACGCAACACGGCAGGACAAGACCGGAACGTAGGGCTTACCTTGGGTTTTCTGGGTGAAAACTTCCGCTCCCACTTGCTGGTCTCGAATATCAATGCCCGGAGTGGCTTCTTTGCCGATGCCCACGGATTAGAAGTAAGGCTTTCCGATATTGATTACGACAGATCTAGCAGAGATATAGATCTACCTTATCATTCGGTTAATCATTTCAAGTTGGTCAATAATTCAACATGGCGCATCGGCAGGATCGCCTGGGAAGCCAATATCGCATTCCAGAAGAATTTCAGGGAAGAGTTCTCCGAACCGGTATCGCATGGATATATGCCTATCCCTCCTGACCCTTTAGAACGTCAATTCGACAAGAATATCTATACCGCTTCAACCCTGATCAAAATGCCGGTGAAGGATCGGTTTAGCCTGCAAAGCGGTCTTTCTGTAGAACATCAGCACAATAAAAGAGGAGGATGGGGTTTCGTGATCCCCGACTTCCGGACGACGAGCCTGGGAGTATTTATCTATGGGCGCTACCATATTTCCGATAACTGGATTATCAGCTTAGGCACGCGTGCCGACAGGGTAAAGACGGGAATAGACAGTTACCGGGACTGGTATGAAACACCGGATGAACAAGGCAATCCGGTCTATAAGGAACGGGCTTCCGATTTACGAAAAACATTCGACAGTTTCACCTGGTCGGTGGGGTTAAACTACCAGCAAGATAAATGGATGGCAAAAGCCAATATTGGGAAAAGCTTTCGCGCACCGACTCCCAAGGAACTGGGCTCGGACGGAGTCAATTATCACATCTTCCGCTATGAGAAAGGGGATAGTAGTCTGAGAGCGGAAGAGTCATACCAGGCCGATATGGGCATAGGCTGGCAAGATGATTTGGTGACAATCCGGTTGGAGCCTTATCTGAATTATTTTCCCAATTATATCTACCTGAACCCCACACCCGATTACTATGAGGGGTTGCAAATGTATCACTATGCGCAAGCCGAGGTAATCCGATATGGTTTTGAAACGGATGTGGAGTTACGCATCACCCGGCAACTCACCCTGGGAATGCAAGCTGAATACCTGTATGCGAAACAGCTTTCAGGGAATAAAAAGGGATATACCCTACCCTTCTCCCCACCCTGGTCAGCCAGTTTCAGCTTAGGCTACCAACCCGGAAAGGGACTTCTCGGAGCAGATGGAGATATATTGCTGGAATACAAGATAACCGGTGCGCAAAACAGGATTGTTCCGCCTGAAGAGAAAACCGGAGGTTACCAACTCCTCAACCTGTCGTTGGGACGTAGCTGGCGAATAAAAGATAACAGCATTAAACTACGGTTACAAGTACAAAACCTACTGAATAAGAGATATTTTGACCATACCGGTTTTTACCGGTTGATCGATGTCCCCGAACCGGGCAGAAACATATCGGCTATGCTGGGATTTACTTTTTAAAATAATATCTCGCATATATTCTTGAAAAGGATTTACTCTATCATTATAAAATTTTAAAATTCTATTCGTATGAAGAAAAAATTATTTCAGGGAGCAATGCTCCTTCTCAGCGCGAACCTGCTATTTTTCTCCTCCTGTGGGGATGAGGACCACGATATGGAAAAACCTGTCATCGACATGAATGCGGTATCCGCCTTTCCGCAGACTTGCGATATAGTATATCGGGGAGAGAGTTTCACCTTTAAAGCGCTTTTCGGCGATAACAGGGAATTAGGAAATTACAATATTGAAATCCATAACAATTTCGATCATCACTCACACAGTACCGATAATGTGGAATGTGAACTGGATGAGAAGAAAAAACCCGTAAAGCCATTTATTTACAACAAGGATTTTAACATACCCTCGGGGTCGGTCTCTTATGCAGCGGAGAACAGTATTTTTGTGCCGGAAGATGCGGATACCGGTGATTACCACTTTATGATACGGCTGACCGACAAATCGGGTTGGCAACAACTAAAGGCCGTCAGCATAAAAATCAGGGACAGAAATTAATAAATACCCCGGTATAAGATGGAGTTGCCATCATTGCTGGAGAGCTTTGTAGAATTCCAGTTCGCCACGTAATTGTGCGATCTCCGATTGTAATGACCGCACTCTATCAAGCATATGATGGAGTGCGTCAATACCGGGCACATTAATCTCCATTTCGTAGTGCCAACGGATAAACTGCTCCAGGCCTGAAAGGTCATCATATTCAATGAAGCGGTCGTCGTCCTGACCGGCGACATGGATCAGCCCCACCTCCCTCAATGATTCAATAAATGACTCCTCTACTTCGTAGATCTTCAAACATTCGCTATATAGTAATCTGTTCACTTTCATGATTTTCTGACTTTTGATAATTCGGAAAATAACTCTTTTTCTCTATCAGAAAGATGTTCGGGCAGATGCACTTTGAGTGTCACATATAGATCGCCAAAGCTTCCCTCTTTTTTATAGACCGGAAATCCTTTGCCCTTTAACCGTAATTTGGCATTGGGCTGGGTACCGGGCTTAACGGTCATTTTCACCTGACCATCAATAGTATTGACCATCGTCTCGCCACCCAACACTGCTGTATAGAGATCGATGGAGGTATCGGCATAGAGATCATCTCCATGGCGTTTAAAAAGAGGGTCATCCCCGATAGTGAACGTGATATAAAGATCGCCATTGGGACCGCCATTTATTCCGGGCTGACCGTATCCTGCCAGTTTAATCTTCTGTCCGTCGGCCACTCCTGCAGGAATGGTGATACGCACATTTTTTTCATCGACCGACAATGTCTGCTGATGCGTCTGCATTGCTTGCCGGAGTGTCAAATGTAATTCCGCCTGATAGTCCCCTCCTTTGAACTTATTACGATTACCCGTTCCGGTTCGTCGGCTACTAAAACCGCTACCGAACATGGAGTGGAAGAAATCAGAGAAATCATCATCCGAGAAATCACCTTCGGTATAGAAAGTCTGTCCACCCTGACTGCTCCACTGCTGTTGATGACGACCTTGCTGCTGTTGCTGCCTGTATTGCTGTTCCGCTTTCTCCTGCTCTTCACCATGCTTCCAGTTCTCGCCATACTTGTCATACTTGGCACGTTTTTCCGGATCGCTCAACACCTCATTGGCTTCGTTCAGTTCCTGGAATTTCTTCTGTGCTTCCTTGTCGTTCGGATTCAGGTCGGGATGCAACTTACGCGCCAGCTTGCGGTAAGCTTTTTTGATGTCATCTGCCGACGCATTCCTGTCGACTCCCAAAATCTTGTAATAATCAATATAGGGCATATCTTTTATCTATTGAAAAACAGCCCTACTCCTGTACCACGGTTCCCTGCGACAGGCATAAAGCTGTTATTATCGTGCTAAACTAATGACTGTTCAATGAACTATAGGATAAACAACTGTTTTTCTGATATTGTTCACACGCGCGATTCAAGAAAAAACAAAGTATAACTTTAGATATTCATGAAAAAACAAAGTATAACTTTAGATATTCATGAAAATAATTATATCTTTGTCTGCAAAAGTTGTATATATTCACGAAAAACAAATCTTTATGTTATCGAGAAAATTAAATCTTCAAGACGTCGAAAACGACAGTATTTTCCTTTGGGGCGCCCGGCAAACCGGAAAAAGCACGTTGCTGAAAATGCTACATCCCGACACGCACTACATCGACTTATTAAAATCGGATGAATTTGAACGGTATAACCGTCGTCCGGCGCTGTTACGCGAAGAACTAAGTTTACTTCCCAAAAACGAGTTAGTTATCATCGACGAAATACAAAAAATTCCCGTATTGCTCGACGAAGTGCATTGGCTGATGAGCAATCACAACCTTCGTTTCATCCTGAGCGGATCCAGCGCGCGCAAATTGCGGCGAAACGGCGTCAATCTGCTTGGAGGAAGAGCTATCCGAAAGCATCTCTATCCGTTTGTGAGCGCTGAAATTCCTGATTTTGACCTCGTGAAAGCATGCAATGACGGTATGCTGCCCCGACATTATCTTGCGGAAGATGCAAGTAAACGACTGCGCGCGTACGTGGGCGATTACCTTCAACAAGAAATCAAAGCCGAAGCGCTTACCCGAAACCTGAACACTTTTTCGCGATTTATGGAAGTGGCGGCTCTTAGCAATGGTGAAATTTTAAATTACAATAACATTGCATCAGAATGCGGCGTTAGCGCGCCAACCGTTAAAGAGTATTTTTCCATTCTGGAAGAAACACTTATCGGCTACACGATTCCAAGTTTCACCCGAAACATAAAACGCAGGGTCATCCAATCTCCCAAGTTTTATTATTTCGATGTGGGCATCACCAATTTTCTTCTCAAAAGAGCTAGGTTAAATCCGGGTTCACCGGAATTTGGGCACGCTTTCGAGCATTTTGTCATGCTAGAAATTATTGCCTACCTCGGGTATTTCAGGCCCCAACTCAATTTGTCGTATTGGCGTACCACATCAGGTTATGAAGTGGATGCCATTATCGGTAATGCTGACACGGTCATCGAAATTAAATCGTCTAATGAAATACAGTCGTATCACACGAAAGGAGTGAAAGCATTTTCGGAAGAATTTCCTGATGCCCGGCTCATCATAGTATCGTTGGATAAATATCCGCGTCGGATGAATAACGTGGAAATTTATCCCGCGATGCAATTTCTTTCAATGTTATGGAAAGGCGATTTCTTTTAGTCAGGATTTTTTCACTTAAACCATTATTTCAAATTTTAGGGTAAAGCAACGCTTTGCTATACATACCATCTTTAATCAGATTATCAGGTGAATCACAATTCAGGTGCTTTCCGCGCTATAACTCCGGACTGATGGAGCGGTTTAGCGAAGAATTGGAACTAAACGAGAAGCTGGGCAGGATAATCAGCTTTGAACGAGCGCCAGTTCCAATAGAATGCCCTATACTGGTGACGTGCTGCTACCGCCTGAGGGGACTGCCGGCAAATTGTTGTACGACATAGAGGGAAAATATCGGTGCAGTCCGATAAAACCGGCACACGCTTTAAGATTGAATTTCCATAAGATATCCGAATACTGGTATCTATAGATTTTGTACTTTTGTATCTTAATCGACAAAAGAGTTGTCTCTCCACACAAGATGAAAGTAGAAATTATAACGATCGGCGATGAAATCCTTATCGGGCAGATCGTCGACACCAATTCCGCATGGATGGCGGCAGAGCTTACCCAATCGGGATTCGAGGTAACCTCTATTCAATCGGTCGGTGATTCGGCACAGACTATTATCGATGCAATAGATTTGGCTTTCTCACGTGCCGATATCTTATTGCTGACCGGTGGAATCGGACCCACCAACGATGATATCACCAAAAACACCTTATGCCGTTATTTTAACACCAAATTGGTTTTCAGCGACGAAGTACTGGAAAATATAGAGAAGATTTTCGCCCATCGCAATTTCTCGCTGAATGATCTGACGCGTAACCAGGCGCTTGTACCCGAAAAGTGCACTGTCATCCAGAACAAAACAGGTACGGCGCCCATCCTATGGTTCGAACGACAGGGGAAAGTACTGGTCTCGATGCCGGGTGTTCCATTCGAGATGAAAACAGCTATGGCGAACGATATCATTCCTCGTTTACAATCACAATTCCGCATGGAGGATTATCTTAGGCAATCGGCCTTGGTATCGGGTATCACAGAATCGGCACTGGCAATACGTCTTGCCGATTTCGAACAAAAGCTTCCCAAAGGAATATCGTTAGCCTATCTGCCCTCTTACGGACTGATTAAACTCAGGCTATTTACCCGCAACACAGATAATCCTGATCTCTTCCAGCGACAGGCAGAAAAGCTGAAGAGGCTTATTGCGGATTTATTAGTGTCGGAAACAGAGAAATCATTGGAAGAACTTTTGGGAGAAAAACTACAGATGCACAACCTCACCATTTCCACTGCCGAAAGTTGTACCGGAGGATTAGTAGCACACAAGATCACATCGGTGGCAGGAGCATCTGCCTATTTTACAGGAAGCATTGTATCATATTCCAATGAAATAAAGGAAAAGATTTTGGATGTAGACAAAAATAACCTTGACGCTTTAGGCGCAGTAAGCGAAGAAGTGGTGGTACAAATGGCCCGGAACTGTGCGAAATTATTGAAAACCGACTGCTCCATCGCCGTCTCGGGTATTGCCGGACCCACTGGCGGGTCTGAGGACAAACCCGTAGGGACAGTATGGATTTGCACCTACTGCCGAGGTGAAAGCATCGCGAAAAGATACAATATGGGCAAATCCAGGCGTGAAAACATTGAACGCTCCGCCAATATGGCAATGTTACAAATGTTGAAGATAATAAACATATCTTTGCACCCTGAAAAATAAAACAAGAGTAAATGGTATCAGTTGACGGATTAGCCGTAGAATGTGGTGGCTGGCATATGCGTATCGAACTGGCCAAGATCCTTTTACAGGATCCCGACCTAATCCTGCTCGATGAGCCGACCAACCACCTCGACCTGAAGACCAAAGATATCCTGAAACAGGCACTGGCCGATTTCGACGGAACGCTGATTGTAGTGTCGCACGACCGCGATTTTCTGAATGGCCTGGTAAAAAAAGTGTACGAATTCGGCAACCGGAAAGTAACCGAACATCTCGAAGATATCTACGGGTTCCTGGCGAAAAAGAAGATAGAGAGCCTGCGGGAAGTAGAACGGAAATAAAATCAAACTAATTACCGGGAACCTCTCTTTTTCGAAGCAGGGAATTATTTCTTGATTTATTGAAAATCATCTGTCCACGATTTGCCCCTTTTCTCAATGCTCTGCGCTCTTCTTCGGGTAGTTGAACCACATGTTTACAGTCGTCGGAACAGCATCCACTCATCTCCACGGCACATTTTTCACATTGGATAAACAAGAGGTGGCATCCTTCGTTTTTACAGTTGGTATGCGTGTCACACGGCGCGCCGCACTGGTGGCAACGGGCAATCACATCTTCCGAAATACGTTCACCCAACCGTTCATCGAATACAAAATTTTTTCCGATAAACTTCACCGGAAGGCTTTCTTCCCGTGCCTTACGGACATATTCAATAATGCCGCCTTCCACATGGTAGACATTCCTGAATCCGTTATGCAACATATAAGCACTCGCCTTTTCACAACGGATACCGCCCGTGCAGTACATCACTATATTTTTATCCTTGTGCTTTTTCAGCATTTCGACTGCCATCGGCAACTGCTCACGAAAAGTATCGGAGGGCACTTCGAGCGCATTTTCAAAATGACCCACTTCATATTCGTAATGATTCCGCATATCCACCACAATTGTATCGGGATCTTGCGTGATCGCATTATATTCTTTCGCCTTGAGGTATTTTCCCGTCCTGGAAGGATCGAACGCCGGATCGTCGATACCATCGGCCACCACCTTGTTACGCACTTTCATCCGTAACACCCAAAACGATTTGCCATCGTCGTCCACCGCCACGTTCAGGCGGATACCGTCCAGTGCAGGGTCGGCAGCATAGAGGATATCACGGAAAGTATCCATATTCGTTGCGGGAACGGAGATTTGTCCGTTGATCCCTTCGTGGGCAATATAAACGCGGCCGAATACCTTTATGGCGTCGAACTGCGCATAAAGATCATCCCGAAATTGTTGTGGGTCGACAATATAAAAATATTTGTAGAATGAAATCGTAATACGGGATTCGGTTTCCTCCAACATCTGCAATTTAAGTTCAGCGTTGGAAATTCGGTTATGGAGTACGGGCATGATAAACAAACTGTTTTAAAAGGCAATTCCCATTAGTCGAAACGCAATCTTGTCAATCTACACTGCGTCAGCCATGAGAACAGCCGGATGAAATTCTGTAATCAAAATGATAAACATATATTTGCCGGATGATCCCATCCCATTTACCGGATGATTATAAATTCGGCACGAAAACAATACAACAAGCATCTCTCATATTTAGTTTATTCTGTAGTCCATTTTAAATAATAGCCTCATGTCGTTGAATTATTGAACTAAAAAACATATCTTTACCAGATAAACACCCAACAACAATGGAGAACAAAATGTTACTAAGGGATCCGGGAGTATTCCCGTCGAATGATGTCCTAAAAGATGCACTCGGTGCGACCGCTTACAATACATTGGAAACAGGTATCGGAACAATTACCGGAGAAGAGAATTTGACCATCGAATGGAGGTACTACAACGACGGAAAAGCATGGCTCTGCAAAGTGACATATAAAAAGAAAACTGTCTTATGGCTCTCGGCGTGGGAAGGATTTTTCAGGACAGCTTTCTATTTCACCGAAAAACATCTCGAGGGTATCGCCGCATTAGATATCTCCGAAACAATCAAAGAAGACTTTTGTAAGGCAAAACCCATCGGCCGTCTGATCCCGATGATCATTGACGTGAATGATAAAAAACAACTCAACGACTTATTGACCATCGTTCGTTTTAAAAAGAACCTGAAATAAAAAAGCTCAGATTGGTTTTATTGACTTAACGTTTGATTTTGTTTCCGAAATGCACTATACCTGCAGCATAATAGAAACAAAATGAAAAGATTAAGACAGAATTCCGGTAAACCGTAACAGATTATACCTTTACGAAATCAGCTTTGATATCTTCGATTAACTTTTCATTAATCTCAAGTTCTTTTGCATAATCCTCGAATTTGCCGACAGCATTAGCGACCATATCAAGCAAAGTTCTGTAATCTTGAATATCGTTATTCAGGCCCATTGTCTCCAAATCTTCACGAGTGATATCTTCGTTCTTTCCATTTACTGTCAAAGAATGTCTGTTGGAATATGCAGGGGCAGTCAGATCTACACTATAAGTTAAATCATACGCAGGAGAAAGTCGCCAATTTCCTTTACGATTCATGCAAAATGAAAAATTTTTGGAATGATCATCTACATTTCGGGCAATCATGTTGAATACCATTCGTAGATATTGCTGTTTGCTGTCCTCATAAGGCAAATTAAGCCGACGAATGACTGAAAAAATATCTTCATAGCTATCACTTGCCGGAGACATCGCAGCCAATGTTTGTACATGAATCTTTTCATTTCCATTGCGATCAAATCGTTGAGTCAGGAAATGCGTTATACCTTCATATGTTCTTAACTCTGACGGCATCATACCAACTCCCGCATCTAATGCCATTTTATAATAAACATACTCCAGTTTGGCAAAAGGGTAAGCAGAATTATCATCGTATTTAAGAATATAATGCTGAAATCCTTCAGGGACTAACCCTTGACCTGATATAATGTCTCCTGTATCTTTATTTAAAGCGACAATTGCTTTCGGACGTTTACCGCCGGGAGAAGAACTTATCTTCACTAAATCCTGCCACAGAATAGAATTCCCCTGATTCAATACGGTGGTTTCCCGTTCATTCAATACCTGTTTTGCAAATTCATATAGTCTTTGTACATCAACCGAAAAAACAGAACTATCACCAAATTTTTGTGCAGGTTCATATTCCAAGGCCCCCATTGCTCGACTGCCGATAAATGAAAGGTGATCCACCGGATTTGTCTTCTTAGTTGGAATATTATTATCACGTAGCCACGCCTTAAATAGAGAGTTTCCCCATTTATCAGGTAATGAATCAGCAATCATCGGAGGGAGTCCTTGATATAACTTATCCTTATCACCTATCCACGGAAGCTGTTTGTGACTACGGGGTGAATCTATAGACATGGTCAACGGAGCGATATCTAATCTCTGTTCAATAAAAGAAGGATCGTATTCAAAAACAGCAACTCCCGCTTTCTTGTCCCATGAAAGATAGCCTACATCCATTCCCCATAATTTCACTTTTACTACATTTGTTTCCATTGCCTACTTTTTACTTTGCTTTTTAAATAATGTCCGTGGACTCTCCGGCAATTCCGGCAATAGCTTCTCTATTTCATCCAGACTGTCAATTGCCCGAAGCAATTTGATAAATGAGGCTAATGTGATGCCGGTGGAAGACCCGTTCTCAAAAGAACTTATGGTAAACACGCTCAAACCGGACTTCTCGGCAACTTCCTTTTGAGTATATCCCATCCTTTTTCGATAGTCACTATATTTTTTTCCAAGCTCCCGAATTATATCGCTTCCGGATTTTTCGTATAATTTGCTGTACATAACTTTTCTTACTTATTTTTGCAAATATAGATAATTCTACAATAATAGCAAAATAAATCTTATAAATCTAGATATATCTATAGTCAATATATCAGCAATAGATCGGCAATACCCCGGGTATTTTTACCTGAAAAAGAGTACGAAAAAAAACCCCAATAATCAATTTCAATACATTGATTATCAGAGTTTTAATTATTGTCGGTATGGACGGGATATGAACCAAAAAGCCAATCAACGTCCGACCAATATGTTAGCAAAGTCTGAAAATCCACGCCCACGAATTAGCTTCGTGCGCTTTTCGGTGATTTACAACTTAATGCATTCTGTCAATGAGCGACATGACAAAGATATTAATTTTCTTTGAGAATGCAATTCGAATAGAAAATTTTGTCCGAAAAAAAGAGGTAATTTCGGACAAAATTGATCTTTTCTTTGTTTTGTCCGAAAAAAAGAGGTAATTTCGGACAAAATTTGATATGCTGAGATTATGTCACAAATTCTATCAAAAGAAATAAGGAATCGGATTACCCAAAATGGAGAAGGGAAACTTTACATGGTTAGTGATTTCGCAGATCTAAATAACGATGCCTTAGTTACTCGTGTTCTATCTCGATTAGAGAAAGAACAGGTTTTAATGCGTATTGCACAAGGTATTTATTTATACCCAAGCAAAAACCGTTTTGGCGTGCACAAGCCATCTATTGATGCGATAGCTAAGGCGATTGCAGAAAAGGATAAAGCTCGAATTATACCATCGGGATTAACAGCATTAAATATTTTGGGATTATCTACTCAAGTTCCTATGAATGCTGTTTATCTGACCAATGCTACTCCAAGAACTATCACGGTAGGAAATCGTAAAATCGTATTTAAAAATGGTGTTCCCAGAAACTTTGCTTATCAAAGTGATTTGTTCTCATTGGTAGTTTCTGCGATGAGAGAAATCGGAGAGAATAATATAGATGACGAAACAATTCTGAGAATAAAAGAAATATTAGCAAAAGAACCCAATCAAGATATTATCCGACAAGATTTCCTGATTGCTCCGCAGTGGATACGTAAAAAACTGAATATGGTATGAATACTGATATAAAATCGAATTGGGTCGATCTGTCCATAGAAGAAAGACAAACCATTCTTGCAAATGTTGCAGAGGAGAAAGGGATTGACGATAATGCTGTTGAAAAAGACTTTTGGGTGAGTATGACACTGAAAGCTATTTTTAGTTCTCCCTCCAGTAAAGGAATTGTCTTCAAAGGCGGAACTAGTTTGAGCAAGGGCTGGGAATTAATCGAACGTTTTTCAGAAGATTGCGACCTCGCCATTGATAGAACAGTGCTAGGTTTCGAAAAAGAACTAACCAAAAAGCAACATACAAACTTAAGAAAACAAGCGAAAATATTTGTTGATAATACGCTTGTTTCAGAAGTAGGCGAATGCTTAAATAAATTAGGCTTAGAAGGACATTTCAATGTTAAAAATCCTACTGTCAAGGAGTCAGACAAAGATCCGACAGAGTTCTTTATTGAATATAAATCCGTTTTGCCGGAAAAGAATCCATACATCGCTGAGAGAGTAAAAGTGGAAGTTAGTTGTCGTTCTTTAACTGAACCCTTTGAGGTTCTAAAAATGAGGTCAATGATTGAAGATGCTTATTCTGATGAACCATTTGCACAACCTAAATTTGATGTGCCGACTGTCTTACCGGGTAAAACGTTCTTGGAAAAGATTTTCCTGCTTCACGAAGAATTTAACCGTCCCGGAGGTGGAGTAAAGATGGAACGTTTAATAAGGCATCTTTATGACATTGAAAAAATGATGGACAAAGAATTTGCAATCGAAGCGATGAATGATATTGGTTTATACACTGAAATAGTTGAGCATAGAAGTAAATTTATGGCTTGGCGTGGATTAGATTATAAAACTCACCATCCGTCCTCTATTTCGTTCTTGCCTCCTGAAGCTCTTACACAAACCTTAAGAGATGACTATAAAAAAATGCAAGAAGGGTTTATTTATAAAGATAGCTTATCCTATGACGAATTGATAGCTCGCATAAAAGAGTTACAGGAGCGTTTTAGAAGTCTAAATTGGAGTAGCTTGTTTTTTCAAGAACCGTAAATCCCTATGTTCAGCTCCAACCTTCATAAACGCATCTCCGAACTGGAAATTCAAAATCAAGAATTGCTTGCAGAAAATAGGCGTTTGCGAGAAATGTTAGGGTTGGGATTGCCGAAGAAAGAAACTAACCCAAAGGAAGATATTACTCCTATTTTAAACTTCCCCGAAAAGGAACCACTCCCAATATCAACTATCAATAAGTACAGTTCTCCCGAAGAAAAAATAGAACTCTACTTATCCTTGTTTCGAGGACGAACAGATGTTTATGCTAAAAGGTGCTATAGTAAAAAGTATGACAGTTCCTATTATATTCCGGCTTGTAAAAACGAATGGGCAAGAGGACTATGCGATAGAACTCGCGTGAAATGCAAGGATTGTAAGCATCGTGATTTACAGCCATTAACACCGGAAGTCATTGATAGACATTTGCGTAATAAGGATGAGCATGGAGCCGGAATAGTTGGCATTTATCCACTGCTTCCCGATGAAACTTGTTTCTTCCTGGCTGTTGATTTCGATGAAGAAAAATGGGAGAAAGATGTTGCCACATTTCGTTTGGTTTGTGAGAGCCTGAATATTCCGATAGCTGTCGAACGTTCCCGTTCCGGTAATGGCGCGCATGCTTGGTTGTTCTTTGAAGAGCCTATTTCGGCTTCATCTGCACGAAAACTCGGCAATGCACTTCTTACAAAGGCGATGTCGGTTCGTCATGAAATAAAATTTTCGTCTTATGACCGTATGTTTCCGAATCAAGACTTTATGTCTAAAGGTGGTTTTGGGAACCTTATAGCCTTACCATTGCAAGGAGGAGCTCGTAAAAATGGGAATAGTGAGTTTGTAGATCAGAATTTCCAAAGTTATCCGGATCAATGGGCTTATTTGAGTTCAATTCGTAAGATGAGGCAAGATGAAGTAGGCAGGTTGTTATCCGAACTTTGTGTTGGTAATGGATTAGGAGAACTTGCAAATACAACAGAAGATGAGGATGTCAAACCTTGGAAAAGTAACAAAATTGAAACTATTCACACAAAAGATTTTCCGGATACTTTGACTATTGTCGAAGCAAACAGGCTGTACATGAACAAATTAGAGGTTAGTCCCAAAGCCCTCAATCGTATAAAACGGCTCTCCGCATTTCAGAATCCACAGTTTTATAAAACGCAGAAGATGAGGATGTCCACTTATGGCATTCCGAGGATTATTTGGTCGTTAGATGAAACAGATGAATACATTGGTGTTCCAAGAGGTTGTAAATCTGCACTTATCCATTTACTTGACGAAGTAAACATGGAGTATTCCTTTGAGGATAAGCGAAATAATGGAAAACAGATTGATGTTCAATTCAAAGGGAAACTTCGTGAAGAACAACAATTGGCAACAGACACTTTACTTCAACATGAAAATGGAATACTATCTCTTCCAACGGCTTTCGGTAAAACGATTATCGGAGCCTCTCTTATCGCTGAACGAAAATGCAATACATTGATATTAGTTCATTTGCAGACCTTATTAGCCCAGTGGAAGAAATCGTTGGAGCAATTCCTTGAAATTAATGAGGTTTTATCGGAGCTGGAAAAGAAACGTGGAAGAGATAAAGTACGTTCTCCTATTGGACAAATTGGAGCCGGTAAGAATGCCTCATCAGGAATCATTGATATAGCTTTAGTACAAAGCCTTATTCATAATGATGAGGTAGATGAGATTGTAAAAAACTACGGAATGGTGATTGTTGATGAATGTCATCATGCTTCTTCGGTTAGCTTTGAAAAGGTTTTGAGCAATACGAATGCCAAATATGTTTATGGATTAACGGCAACCCCAAAACGGCAAGATGGACAGCATCCGGTTGTTTTTATGCAATGCGGAGCAATACGGCATAGTGTAAGTGCAAAGGAACAGGCTGGGAAACGGGATTTTGAACATTTCGTAGTTTCATGCTTCACGTCTTTTCGGAAACCACTCAACCAAAGCGAATCAGATTGGCACATCACAAAAATTTACTCTACGCTTGCTGAAGCTGAAATCCGCAATCAGCAAATTGTAGCGGATATTCTTGATGTTGTGGGAAAAAACCGAACACCTATTATCCTCACACAACGAACAGACCATGTACTGATATTGACTGATATGTTGAAAAAACAAACAGATGCGAATATCATTACACTTATCGGAACTGATTCGGCAAAGAAAAAGAGAGAAACTACAGAGTTATTAGAGAATATTCCACCAAACGAAAAACTCATTATTGTTGCTACCGGAAAGTATATTGGCGAAGGATTTGATTATCCTCGTTTAGATACCTTGTTTCTTGCTTCTCCGATTGCTTGGAAAGGAACATTAGCACAATATGCAGGTCGTCTGCATCGGGAATATCCCGGCAAACAAGATGTGATTGTTTATGATTATGTAGATATTCACATTCCGGTTTTGGAACGAATGTATCATAAGAGGTTAACAGGATATTCTCAGATTGGCTATAAAGCCTTAGCATCAAAGAATGAGCCGGATAGAATCAGTATGATTTACGACCACAAAAGTTTTAGCACGGCACTAAAGCGAGATTTTTCAGAAACGAGAAAAGAGATACTAATATCCAGTCCTTATATTCGTAAAAAGCAAGTTAATCTACTCCTTGCTATGTTAGAAGATCTCGTGTCTAAGGAAATTGATATTACGATAATTACCCTTCCTTCGGAATCTTATCGGGAACAAGAAGGAGCAAAAAAATGTATTGAACTACTTCAAACAAAAGTGAATGTCAAAACCATTCCTGACATCTACCAAAAATATGCTATTATAGACAATCGACTCGTATGGTATGGAAGTATAGGATTGCTTGATTATATAGATTCGGATGATACAATCATGCGGTTGGAGTCAAAGGAGTTGGTAGAGGAGTTGGTAGAAGAGTTGAGAGTATCTACATCTTAACAATTACCTTAAGAAATGGATAATTACCAATGCTGGGTAACTGTGCAAATTTAGGGTAATCATATTGATTTATAATTTTTTTATTCTGAATATATTACAGTTTTGTCCGAAAAAGGACATATTTTCGGACAAAAATATATCATAAAAACACTCAGTTTGTTCAAGTGGAATGCTATCTTG
>Ga0172382_10005871_pt1 | contig 18102 bp, 15 predicted proteins | sample Leawel138RmetaG_FD_122245 | JGI IMG/M metagenome (GOLD analysis project Ga0172382, IMG submission 122245) | Leachate microbial communities from a municipal landfill in Southern Ontario, Canada - Leachate well 138R metaG | ecosystem: Engineered > Solid waste > Landfill > Unclassified | place...
CGAATCTGCGAAAACCTATGTCGGCCGCGCCCGCGATGGCGTCACGCGGCTGGCAGCGATCGTGCGCGCGATGAGCGAAGCCAGCCGGGTGGAACGCGCGATCGCGCAGGCCGAGGCCGAGAATTTTGACCTGCGCGCGCTGCTGGCCGACTGCGCCGAAGGCTATCGCGCGCTGCTGGCGCCACGCACGCTGCAAACCATGCTGCCGCCCCAACCGCTGCCGTTCCGTGGTGCGCCGGATCTGATCGTGCAGGCGCTGGACAAGCTCGTCGACAACGCCAAAAGCTTCTGCCCACCCGATGGCTGGGTGCTGCTCGCGCTGGCGCAGACCGCCAACGGGGTCGAGATCGCGGTCGCCAATGCCGGCCCGCCGCTGCCGCCAACGATGCAGGAGCGCTTGTTCGATTCGCTGGTCAGCCTGCGCAGCAATGCGCAACGCGGTGACGGCAGCCCACATCTGGGCTTCGGCCTGCATGTGGTGCGGCTGGTGGCGCAGCGTCATCATGGTCAGGCGCGCGCCGCGACACTGCCGGGCGGCGACGGGGTCGAGTTCCGCCTGGTGCTGCGCGGCATGGACGCGGATTGAGCCCCACACAGCACACTGAACGCGGCGACTTGACCTTCCCACGATGGGAAGCCTTAGGCTGGGCATCCTCCAAGGCTGCACGGGAACCGTCATGAACACCTCCAGCGATGCCATCGTCCAGTTGCCGGTGCAGGGCATGAACTGCGCCTCCTGCGCGGGCCGGGTCGAGCGCGCGCTGGCCGCCGTGCCGGGCGTGAACCAGGCCAACGTCAATCTGGCCACCGGCAACGCCACGGTGCACACTGCGCCCGGCACCGCGCACGAGACACTGGTGCAGGCGATCGAACAGGCCGGCTACAAGGTTCCCGCCCGGCACATCGAACTGGCGGTGGAAGGCATGAGCTGCGCTTCGTGTGTGGGACGGGTCGAACGTGCGCTGGCCGCGGTGCCGGGCGTGAACCAGTCCAGCGTCAATCTGGCCACCGGGCGCGCCACGGTGCACGGCGTGGCCGATGTCGATGCGTTGGTGAAGGCCATTGCTTCCACCGGCTATCACGCACGTGCGGTGAGCGGCAGCGCCGCGCTGGACGAGGAACTCCAGGCCGAAAAGGATGCCGAACGCGATCACCTGCGTCGTGATCTGATCCTGGCCGCGGTGTTGACGCTGCCGGTGTTCGTGCTGGAAATGGGCAGCCACCTGTTTCCCGCCATGCACCACTGGATCGAGGCCACGATCGGCCTGCGCAACAGCTGGTATCTGCAATTCGTGCTGACCACGCTGGTGCTGCTGGGCCCGGGCCGGCGCTTCTACCAGCGCGGCCTGCCGGCGCTGGCACGGCTGGCGCCGGACATGGATTCACTGGTCGCGGTCGGCACCTTGGCGGCGTGGGGATTTTCACTGGTCGCAACCTTCGCACCGGGCCTGCTGCCTGAAGGCACCGTGCATGTGTATTACGAAGCGGCGGCAGTGATCGTCACGCTGATCCTGCTCGGGCGCTGGATGGAAGCGCGCGCCAAGGGCCGCACCTCGCAGGCGATCCAGCGTCTGGTCGGGCTGCAACCGCGTCTGGCGCGGGTGTCGCGCGATGGTCACAGCGTCGAGATTCCGATCAGCGACGTGGTGCTGGGCGATCAGGTCGACGTGCGGCCCGGCGAGCGCGTGCCGGTCGATGGCGAGGTCATCGAAGGCCGCAGCTTCGTCGACGAATCGATGATCAGCGGCGAGCCGGTGCCAGTGGAAAAGACCGCCGGCGCACAGGTTGTGGGCGGCACCGTCAACCAGCAGGGCGCACTGACCCTGCGTGCCACTGCGGTCGGCGCGCAGACGGTACTGGCGCAGATCATCCGTCTGGTGGAACAGGCGCAGGGCTCCAAGCTGCCGATCCAGGCGGTGGTGGACAAGGTCACGCTGTGGTTCGTGCCGGCGGTGATGGGCGCGGCGCTGCTGACCTTCATCGTCTGGCTCGCATTCGGCCCGACGCCGGCGCTGACCTTCGCACTGGTCAATGCGGTCGCGGTGCTGATCATCGCCTGCCCCTGCGCGATGGGGCTGGCGACGCCGACGTCGATCATGGTCGGCACCGGCCGTGGCGCGGAGATGGGCGTACTGTTCCGCAAGGGCGAAGCACTGCAACTGCTCAAGGACGCGCGCGTGGTCGCGGTCGACAAGACCGGCACGCTGACCGAAGGCCGCCCGGCGCTGACCGATCTGGAGCTGGCCGCAGGTTTTCAGCGGGACGAGGTGCTGGCACTGGTGGCGTCGGTGGAATCACGTTCCGAACATCCGATCGCGCGCGCCATCGTGCTGGCCGCCGAAGAGCAGGGCATCAGCGTGCCAGAACCGGCCGGTTTCCAGTCGGTCACCGGCATGGGCGTGCTCGCGCAGGTCGATGGCCGCCAGGTGCAGGTCGGTGCCGACCGTTACATGCAGTCGCTGGGGCTGGACGTGGCGGAATTTTCCGGCGTCGCGCAGCGTCTGGGCAGCGAGGGCAAGTCGCCGCTGTATGCCGCCATCGATGGTCAGCTCGCTGCGATCATCGCGGTGGCCGATCCGATCAAGCCTGATACCCCGGCCGCAATCGCCGCGCTGCACGCACTCGGTCTGAAGGTCGCGATGATCACCGGCGACAACGCCCGCACCGCGCAGGCCATCGCCGCACAACTGGGCATCGACGAGGTCATCGCCGAAGTGCTGCCGGAGGGCAAGGTCGAGGCGGTACGCCGGCTCAAAGTCGAACACGGCCGCGTCGCCTTCGTCGGTGACGGCATCAACGATGCACCGGCATTGGCCGAATCCGATGTCGGGCTGGCAATCGGCACCGGCACCGATGTCGCGATGGAAGCGGCTGACGTGGTGCTGATGTCCGGCAGCCTGCGCGGCGTGCCGAATGCGATCGCGCTGTCGCGCGCCACGCTGGGCAACATCCGCCAGAACCTGTTCTGGGCCTTCGCCTACAACACCGCGCTGATTCCGGTCGCGGCCGGTGTGCTGTACCCGGCCTTCGGCATCCTGTTGTCGCCGATGCTGGCGGCGGCGGCGATGTCGCTGTCCAGCGTGTTCGTGCTGGGCAATGCGCTGCGGCTGCGGCGCTTCCAGCCGCCGCAGGCGGTCGCGTGAACAGGCCGGGCGCATGAATATCGGAGAAGCCGCCAGCGCATCCGGCGTTTCGGCCAAGATGATCCGCTACTACGAGCAGGCTGGGCTGATCCCGCCCGCTGCACGCAGTGCGGCCGGCTACCGGCTCTACGGTGATGACGATGTGCACCGGCTGCGTTTCATCCGGCGCGCGCGCGATCTGGGGTTTTCGGTGGCCGAAATCGGCGAACTGCTGGACCTGTGGCACGACCGCTCGCGCCGCAGTGCCGATGTGAAGCGTCTGGCGCAGGCGCATATCGCCGATCTGGAAGACCGCATCGCGCGCCTGCGGCAGATGGCCGACACCCTGCAGCACCTGGCCGGCTGTTGCGCCGGCGATCACCGCCCGGATTGTCCGATCCTGGCCGGACTCGAGCAGGCACCCTGATCCGTTCGTGATGATCCGGTTGGCGGGCAATCATCGCCGCTGCACATTGTTTGCTGCGATGCGGCATGCGGCGCTGGCATACTGGCCCGCCGCCCCTGCCTGTTGCCTGCTACCGTGATCGACGCCGACACCTTCCACGCCCTCGCCGCTGCCGGCCACACCCGCATTCCCGTCGTACGCGAGGTGCTGTCGGATCTGGACACACCGCTGTCGGTGTATCTGAAGCTGGCCGATGGGCCGCATACCTATTTGTTCGAATCGGTCGAAGGCGGCGAGCGTTTCGGGCGCTATTCGATCATCGGCCTGCCGGCACGGCGCGTGTTCTGTGTGTACGGCCACCGCCTCGACACGCTGGAACATGGCGAAGTGGTCGAATCGCGCCAGGTCGATGACCCGCTGGCGGAAGTCGAACGCCTGCGCCTGGCCTATTCGGTGCCGAAGATCGATGGCCTGCCCGGGTTCACCGGCGGGTTGGTCGGCTGGTTCGGCTTCGAATGCGTGGAATACATCGAGCCGCGCCTGGGCCACAGCGGCCTGCCGGACGAACTGGGCACGCCCGACATCCTGCTGATGCTGTCCGAGGAGCTGGCGGTGTTCGACAGCCTCAAGGGCCGGCTGTACCTGATCGTGCACGCCGATCCCTCGCAACCACAGGCCTGGGCGCAGGCGACGCGCCGGCTGGACGCGCTCGAACACCGGCTGCGCCACAGCGGCGCGCCGTATCCGGAAACGCTGCACGGCAAGGCGCTGGATGAAACCGATTTCGTCAGCGGTTTCACCCGTGAGGGCTTCATCGACGCGGTGCACCGCTGCAAGGACTACATCCGCGAAGGCGACGCCTTCCAGGTGGTGCTGAGCCAGCGCCTGAGCATTCCATTCCGTGCGCGCCCGGTCGATGTGTATCGCGCGCTGCGCGGCATGAATCCCTCCCCATACATGTATTTCCTCGATACCGGCGCGACCCAGGTGGTCGGTTCCTCGCCGGAGATCCTGGTGCGGCTGCAGCAAGGTGAAGTCACGGTGCGACCGATCGCCGGCACCCGGCCACGCGGGCGCACGCAGGAAGAGGATCTGGCGCTGGAAGCCGAACTGCTGGCCGATCCGAAGGAACGCGCTGAACACCTGATGCTGATCGATCTGGGGCGCAATGACGCCGGCCGTGTATCGGAACCGGGCACGGTCGAAGTCGGCGAACGTTTCGTCATCGAGCGCTACAGCCATGTGATGCATATCGTCAGCGAGGTCACCGGCAGGCTGCGCGACGGGCTGTCCTATATGGACGTGCTGCGCGCGACCTTCCCGGCTGGCACGGTGTCCGGCGCGCCCAAGGTGCGGGCGCTGGAAATCGTGCGCTCGCTGGAACCGGTCAAGCGCAACATCTATTCGGGCGCGGTCGGTTATCTGGGCTGGCACGGCGATGGCGATACCGCGATCGCGATCCGCACTGCGGTGATCCAGGACGGCCGCCTGCATATCCAGGCCGGCGCCGGCATCGTGCACGACTCGGATCCGGAAACCGAGTGGGACGAGACGATGAACAAGGGCCGCGCGCTGTTCCGTGCCGTGGCGCAGGCAGCGGGTGGGTTGTAAGCGGCCTGACGGAAGCGGAACTGCTTTCCCGGCCACAGGCATCGCGGGGGGAGCAGTGCTGCTGTGGAGTTCCGGGTTTCACATGCCACAGGAAAGCCGGAAGATCATCCACGCGCCTAACCGTGCTTCGTCAGCATCGCCCTGGCCATCAGTTTTGGTGATGGCAACGAAGCCTTACCCGGCAGTGCTCGCAACCGGGTTACCGGATGCGGTTTCCAGGTATTCGCGGATCTGCGCGGCGGCCAGTTCCGCCCATTGCGCATAGGCGAGGGCGCTGGGGTGAAAGCCGTCTGCCGCGATCAGGTCGGCGTCCGGATTCCAGTGCAATTCCAGAACCCGGCAATCCGGGCAGGATGCCGCCCAGCGCCGCAGATGCCGGTTGAACAGCGCCGCGCGTACGCCCAGATAGCCGCGCAGCGGGCGTGGCAGCGCGGTGAAATGCTGCATCGGCGGCAGCCCGGCGAACAGGATCAGCCGCGCTCCTGCATCCTCGCACAGCAAGCGCGCCAGCGCATCGACCTGTTCGATCCAGCGCGCTGCCTGCACATCGGACGTGACATCGTTGACGCCGGCGGACACCAGCGCGATATCGGTCTGCAACGGCAATGCCGCACGCAGGCGCGAGGTGATGGCCGAGGTTTTCAGGCCGGTGCGGGCCAGCAGTTTCCAGTGCACCGCATGGCCCTCTGGCAAGCCCTGCAGCAGGCGGCCGCACAACGCCTGATCCTGCTGTTCCACCCCGACACCGGCAGCGGCGGAATCCCCGAGCACCAGCAAGCGCAGCGCCGGGCCCGCCCCGACAACCCCTTCTCGCGGGCCGGAAGGTTCGGGCAGACGCATCATGTTCCGCCGCACCGAACGCGCCTGCGCCAGCAGGAGCGGAGCCAGCAACAATCGGCGCAATGACAGCAGCAATTCCGGTTCGGGACGGATCATGCGCGCCATTGTCGCAGGCTCGAACGGTTCTCCATGCCGCCACTGCCCCTATGCGACAAGGCGGCGCGCACGGATAATCGATCACTTGCGCGGCCCGCCGGATGGCCCGCGCACGCCACAGGACCGATGCCGTGCTTTTGATGATCGACAACTACGACAGCTTCACCTTCAACCTGGTGCAGTACTTCCAGATGCTCGGCGCCGAGGTGCGGGTCGAACGCAATGATGCGTTGACGGTGGATCAGATCGAACAGCTGGCGCCCAGCCACATCGTGATTTCTCCCGGACCGTGCACGCCGGATCAGGCCGGGGTGTCGGTGGAAGTGATCACGCGGCTCGGGCCGCATATTCCGACGCTGGGTGTCTGCCTGGGTCACCAGAGCATCGGCCAGGTCTACGGCGGCACCGTGGTGCGGGCCGGGCAGATCATGCATGGCAAGACCTCCGCGATCCGACATGGTGGGGAGGGCGTGTTTTCCGGACTGCCGGACGGTTTCCAGGCCACGCGCTACCACTCGCTGGTGGTGGACAAGGACCGCGTGCCCGAGTCGTTGGAAGTGACCGCTTGGACAGAGAACCCGGACGGCTCCATCGAGGAGATCATGGGATTGAGGCATCGCAGCCACCCGGTGCAGGGCGTGCAGTTCCATCCCGAATCGATCCTGACCGAGCATGGCCTGGCCCTGCTGGACAACTTCCTGAAGCAGTAAGCCGCAAGAACAGCCGGGCAGGTATCAATCCGGGGATGCGTCATCGCGGGCGCCGGCCGATAATGGCGGCATGACCAGACTCAGTGTGAATCTCAACAAGATCGCGGTGCTGCGCAATTCGCGCGGCGGCGACCGGCCGGACATCGTGCAGGCGACGCACACCGTGATCGCGGCCGGCGCGCAGGGCATCACCCTGCATCCACGCCCGGACATGCGCCACGTCCGGCCTGCGGATGTACGCGCGGTGGCTGCAGCCATCGGTGGCCGGGTCGAGTACAACCTCGAAGGCAATCCCTTCGCGCCGGCGCGGGGCGAATATCCCGGTTTCCTGGCGCTGGTCGACGAGGTTCGGCCGGATCAGGCCACGCTGGTGCCGGATTCGGATTCGCAGATCACTTCCGATCACGGCTTCGATCTGGATTGGGATATCGAACGTCTTACCGGGCCTGTGGCCGCGCTGAAACGTTCCGGTGCACGCGTCAGCGTATTCGTCGATGCCGGCGGTGCTTCAGGTTTCGATCAGGCACGGGCAATCGGCATCGACCGGATCGAGATCTACACCGGTCCGTACGCCCAGGCACATGCCGACGGTGATGCGCTGAAGGCGCTGGAACAGTGTGCCGTGACAGCCCAAGCGGCCCTGGCGGCCGGGCTTGAGATCAACGCGGGGCACGACCTGAACCAGCTCAACCTGGGTCCGTTCCTGCACGCCTTGCCGACGGTAGCCGAGGTGTCCATCGGCCACGCGCTGATCGACGATGCGCTCTATGCCGGGCTGGATGCCACGGTCCGAGCTTATCTGGACGTGATCGGCAAGGCGTTTTCACGCTGAAGCCGACGGGCTGAAACCGGAAGGGAAGAACCGTTCCGGATTAAATAATGGCAGTGACTATGTCAGTTGCATTGCAGCGTAGGCACTGCAGGTTCCCAATGGCTGTCAGCGCATGAAGCAGGAAAGAAAAACGCCACCCGAAGGTGGCGTTTTCTGTTTTTCTGCGATGTCGCCGGAACTTACATCGTCTCCACGAAGCCGATCTTGATCATGCCGGCATTCTTGGCCGTGGCTAGCACTTCGGCCAGCACTTCGTAGCGCACCTCGGGGCTGGTTTCCAGCTCCAGGGTCGGCTGCGGATCACGCGATGCCTCGACCATCAGCGACGGCTTCAGCGCCGACTTGGGCAGCTGGCTGTTATCCCAGAACAGCTGGCCGCTTTCATCGATACGCAGGCGGATCGGTGCCGGCGGATCCGGCGGCGGATCGACCGGATTGCTGGTCGGCTGCGGCAGATCGATCTGGATCTCGTAAGACAACATCGGTGCGGTGACCATGAAGATGATCAGCAGCACCAGCATCACGTCGACCAGCGGCGTGACGTTGATGTCCGCCATTGCACCGCTGCCACCCGAACTGAAAGCCATGGGTCAGATTCCTTTTATGCGGTGGTGGGGTCAGCGATCCGGCGTCGCGACAAAGCCGACCTTGGCGATACCGACGTTCTTGGCCGTCTTCACCACTTCCTGCACCACGCGGTAGCGCGTGGTGCGGTCGGCGCGGATGTCGATACGCGGCTGCGGCTTCTTCTGAGCTTCAAGCGCAAGCTGGGATTCCAGCATGATCGCGGTGATCGGCTCGTCGTTCCAGAAGATGTCGCCATTTTCCTTGATCGCCAGTGTGATTGGGCGACCCGGATCGGTCGGAGTCAGGTCCAGATTGGCTTCGGGAAGCTTGATCTGGACCTTGTGGGCCATCAGTGGCGCCGTGATCATGAAGATGATCAGCAGCACCAGCATCACGTCGACCAGCGGCGTGACGTTGATATCGGCCATCGGCGTGCCGCCACCGCTATTGTTGCTGCTGTATGCCATCTTTAAGAACCTCTGTGCTTCACTGCGGCGACCGGACTCAGCGCTTGCCGGTGGCGTCGCTGACGCGCGAACCGGTGGCGAAGAAGTCGTGCAGGTCGTGCGCGAAGCTGTCGAACTTGGCGTTGGTGTCGCGGTTCATCCGGACGAACCAGTTGAACGCCACCACCGCCGGGATCGCCACGAACAGACCCAGAGCGGTCATGATCAGGGCTTCACCCACCGGGCCGGCCACGGCATCGATCGAGGCCTGACCGGTGGCGCCGATGCGGATCAGCGCTCCGTAGATGCCCCACACGGTACCCAGCAGACCGATGAACGGTGCGGTAGCACCGGTGGTCGCCAGCCAGGTCATGCCGGATTCGAGCTTGGCACTTTCGCGGGTCACGGCCTGACGCAGGGCACGGTCGATGAACTCGGAACGGTTCAGGGACTCGACCAGACGGCTGCCTTCGTTCCGCTGATGGTGCAGGGCTGCCTGCGCGGCATCCAGAGCGACCTTGGAGAACGGTTCGTTCTTGGGCTGCTCTTCCATGGCGCGGATGGCATCAGCCGGGTTCGGTGTATCCCAGAAGGTGCGGATGACCTTTTCGGCACGAGCGCGGATCACGCTGTTCTTGAGCCAATTGACGACGGTGTAGTACCAGGAGCCAATCGACATGATCACGAGCGAACCCAGCACGATCCAGGAGACCGCGAACTCGCCCGGCTTGGCGGTCATCTCATTGAGGAGATGACCGAAGCCCATCTGCGACAGGGCATCAGCATCGGATGCTCCGGAAAAGCCAGGAGCGGCCGTCTGGGCGGCTGGATCGACCGCAGTGGGCGCCGGAGGCGGTGGCGCGACCGGGGTCTGTTCTGCTGGCTGGGTGGAAGCTGCATCTTGTTGCATAACGCCTGTCCCTTCTTAGAGATCACTGAGCTTGAAAGAAATGGGTACGAGTACCCAGCTTTGGATGGCCGTGCCGTCACGCATGCCAGGGTTGAATTTCCACTCGCGGACCGCATCCATCGCGGCACGGTCCAACAAGCGGGAACGGCTGGATTTCTCGACTTCGATCTGTACCGGATCACCGTTGACACCGACCAGCACGCGCAGGATCACTTCACCTTCCTGACGCTGGCGCACAGCCTGCGGCGGGTAGCGCGGCGGACGGTAGCGGCGGTAGCTGGTGTCCTCGCTGGCCGCGTAGTTGGCGACCGGCGCGGGCGGAGCCGGCGGGGCCGGCGGCGGAGCCGGGATCGACATCGGGGTGGGATCGTCCAGCACCACCGGTGGTGCAGCCGGCGGAGCCGGAGGCGGCGGGGTCGGACGTTCGATGATCTTCGGTGGTGGACGCTTCGGCGGTTCCGGCGGCGGCGGCGGGGGGGGTGGCGGCGGCGGCGGCGGCTCGATGAAGGTGACCTCGACCGTTTCCGGCAGTTCTTCTGCTGCCTGGGGCGGTGCGGCCGGTGTCAGCATCAGCATGAACGCCGAGGCATGCAACGCGATCGCGAAGGAAAAGCCGGCCACGCGCGTCCAACTGAACTTGCGGGTGGGATCGACATCTGTATCGGTTGTGGAGTCGTATTGCGTCATGCGTAGGCTGGGATACGTTCGGGTTCTTGCACCCGCTGTGGCGGGACCGCAGGGCATGCCCTGCATTGCGTTGGCGGGAATGGGTTAGCTTATACCAAGGGGCCAGTCTGTGCCTACGGTTAACGGGAGGCGTTGCGCTTCAGCCAGTCTTCAGCGACCTGTTTCGTCTCCGGATATTTGGCTGCTTCGCGGTAGGCCGAAACCAGTCCGGCACGGTTGCCCAAACCATGTTCGGCCCTGCCGATGACAATCCATGCATCACCCGGCCGGCTCAGGCCCTTGGCAATGGCTTCCTGGGCATATTTCTTGGATTCGGCGAAGCGCTCTTCGTTGCTCAGAATGCGGGCCAGATTCAGTGCGCCATCCCCCTTGTCGGAGAACGGCAGCGCCTTGCGATAGGCCTCAATCGCTTCGTTCGGCTTGTCGGAGAAGTAGTAGGCCTGCCCCAGCATGGTGTAGGCCTCTGCGCTGGGCTTGATGATGTTCTTGGCCAGCCCGTCCTGGATCACCTCGATGACCTGGGCTTCCTTTTCGTCCATGTTCAGGTACAGGGCGTAGAGCTGGCGGTAACCGCGATCGTCGAGCAGGTTGGCGGCACGGGCACGCTCCAGCGTGGCGGTGGCTCTTTCTTCCTGCTCGATCTGCGCGTACATCGTGGCGACGTTGTAGATCAGACGTGGATCGTTCGGACTCTTGGCCAGCATTTCTTCGCCCAGGACGATGGCCTGGTCGTACTGCTCGGCGTTGATGTAGGACGCCAGCAGCATCTGGGTCCAGCTTTCCTGGGGCCCATCGCTCGCGGCGATGGCACGGCGAAGCGGGTCTGCGGCTTCGGCGTAGCGCTCGGCCTGATAAAGCACCGCACCCTTCAGCGCCAGGGTCTGGGCATCTTCCTTGCGGGTTTCGGCCAGCACACGGTCGAGGGTGTCGTTGGCGGCATCGAACTGGTCTTCCTGGTACTGCAACTGGGCGATCTGCAGCATCACCTGGAAGTGGTTGTTGTTGCTCAGGCCTTCGCTTTCCAGAGCCTTCTGATAGGCCTCGATGGCGCCAACGTAGTCGTCCTGCTCGGCCTTGGCCATGCCGATCAGCTGGTAGGCGAGGGCGCGCTCGAAGGCGCCGGCGGAACGGTGCCCGATCAGAGCCTCGGCCTGGCTGATGACGGCCGGATAATCCTGGTTTTCGTTGGCTTCCAGCAGACGCTGAAGGTCGCGCTGGGTACGCTGCGAAGCCTTGGTGCGGGGCTCGGCACGGGTAGCATCCGGAAAGAGCACTTCTTCCTTGGTCTGCCTTGACTCACCGCGGCGGTTACGCTGTGCGTCGGCGGTCTCGACGACGAACAGGCCAAGCAGCAGGAACAGCGCAGCGGCTTTGATGAAGGTGTGGGCGTTCATGATCTGGTGTCCCTTTCCGTACCGATTGAAGCGGCGCCTGGCGCCAGCTCCTCGAAGCGAGCGGGCAAGCCTAATGGCATTGGATGTCGTACTCAACCGTTGTTTTCGTTCAATTCCTTGAGGCCCTGCACGCTTTGACCCGACTCATCCGCAACGCGGGCTGCGACCGGCGCTCCGTGCGGCGTTGTAATCGTTCATCAGTTGCGGGGCGTTCTGCTTCAGCACTGCGGCGCGCTGGCCCGAATCCGGGTGCGTCGACAGCAGCCGCGGCGGACTGGCGCCACCACCGCTGGCGCGGATCATGTTCTCCCACAGCGTGGCCGCCTCACGTGGATCGAAGCCGGCCTTGGCCATCAATTCCTGACCGATGCGGTCGGCCTCGCTTTCATGCAGGCGCGAATAGGGCAGCAATACGCCGACCTGGGTGCCGGCGCCGAGCAGCGCGACGACCTGTTTGACCTGGTCGGGCGAGGCGTTGCGCCCGACATAGGCGCCGACCAGGCTGGTGCCGGCCTCGGCCAGCACGCTCTGCGACAGGCGCTCGTTCGAATGGCGCGCGATCACATGGCCGATCTCATGCCCGATCACCGCCGCCAGCTGGTCCTGGTTGCTCGCGACGCGGAACAGGCCGGTGTTGAGGCCGACCTTGCCACCGGGCAGGGCGAAGGCATTGGCCGAGTCGATCGCGAAAACCTGCACTTCCCACTGGTAGGCCTGCCACTGTTCGGGCAGCTGCCTGACCAGATGGCCGACAATGCATTCGGCGGTGGCGCGCTTTTTCGCATCGGTGGAAAGCTTGTCGGTGGCCTTCATCTGCTGGAACGTGGCCAGGCCCATCTGGTTGACCTCGGCATCGGACACCACCAGCAGTTGGCGGCGCCCGGTGGGGGAGGTCGCGCAGGCCGCCAGCAGCGCCAGCAGTACGGCGGCCAACATGATTCGCGGCAACATGGCAGTCTCCTCACGCGTTCGAGGTGGATGGGAAGCGATCATACGGCCAGAAGCAGGTGCTTGTCGTTGGGCGAACGTACAATGGCGCTCCCCTGCCCGCAGGACGCCATCGCCACAGACGCATGTACGGCATGCGGAGGCCGCCGGATCCGGCGTTCAACCCAGGGTCGGAAAATTGCGCCGCGAGAAGTCCACGCGTTCGTCCGGATCGGTTGACAGGCCGCCGGCCTCGGCCAGCGCTTCGACCTTGGCGAGGCGGTGGCCCAGGCCGTTGCCGTTGGCGATCTGGATGGCCAGGCCGGGACGTGCGTTGAGCTCCAGGATCATCGGGCCCAGATTGCGGTCCAGCACGAAATCCACGCCGACATAGCCCAGCCCGGACAGTTCGTAGCAACGTGCTGCCATCTGCAGCAGCTCCGGCCAGTGCGGGATCTGCAGGCCGACGATGCTGTGTTCGGTATCCGGATGTTCGCGGATGATTTCCGTGCCCCAGACCCCGCGCCGGGTCAGGCCGGTGGGAATATCGATACCGACCCCGATAGCCCCCTGATGCAGGTTGGCCTTGCCATCGGACATGCGCGTGGGCAGGCGGATCATCGCCATGACCGGATAGCCCAGGAAGACGATGATGCGCACGTCCGGCACGCCGCGGTAGCTCACCTGGTCGAAGATCGGATCGAACTGCACGCAGTATTCGATCAGCAGGTGATCCGGCTGGCCGCCGAGCGAAAACAGCCCGGACAGGCCGTTGGACAGGTGGTGCTCGAACTCGCCGCGCGACATCAGCAGGCTGTTGGAACGGCGGTACTTGTCGCCACGGCGGCCGCTGATCACCAGGATGCCGTCGCCGCCGGACCCATGCGCCGGCTTCACCACGAACTGGTCGTGGGGCGCCAGTTTGTCGTGCAGGTCGGCGATCTGGTGTTCCTCGCGCACCACCGCGTACAACTCCGGTACCGGCAGGCCAGCGGCAATCGCCAGCTGCTTGGTCAGCAGCTTGTCGTCCACGCGTGGGTAGAACTTGCGCGGGTTGTAACGCAGCACATAGCTGGCGTTGCGCTCGCCGATGCCGATCAGGCCGATTTCGCGCAGGCGCCGGGCGGTACGGAACAGGCCGTACATGGATCAGCCCGCCTTGTCCGCAGGTGGGGATGCATCATCCGGCAGCACATGCACTTCCGATTCGCGCGCCAGATTGCGGAAGCGCAGCAGTTCGGACAGGCGATAGCCGGAGTAGCGGCCCAGCACAAGCGTCAGCGCCAGCAGCAGCAGCAGCACTTCCGGGAACACGAAGACGAAGTGTTCCAGCGGATCCCAGCTCATCACGACATAGGCGATCGAGGCCACCACCAGGGTGCCGATCGCTTCGCGGATCGCCGGGCCAGCGCCGCGCTCTTCCCAAGCCACCGAAATGCGTTCGATCGTCATGGCCAGGATCACCATCGGGAACAGCGCCACCGACAGGCCCACTTCCAGGCCCAGGCGGTTCGAGATCACCGATACCGCCGCCATCAGCAGTACCACCAGGATCAGCACCGCCGTCAGTCTGGGCACCAGCAGCAGGCGCAGGCGTTCCATGTAGAAACGCACCAGCAGGCCGGCGCTGATCACCACCACGAACAGGATGATGCCGGCCAGCAACTGGGTTTCGCGGAACGCCAACGCCACCAGCACCGGCATGAAGGTGCCATAGGTCTTGACCCCGACCAGGTTGCGCAGCAACAGCATGATGAATGCGCCCACCGGTACCATCAGCAGGATACGGTAGACCTCCTGCGCCTGCAGCGGCAGACTCAGCAATGAGTAATTGACGAGGTTGGCGTTCTGGACTTCGAGCCGGCGTTCGGCCACCGCCATGGCATCGGCGAGATTGCGGCTGACGCTGTAGCTGATCTGCGCGCCAGGAGTGTCATCCACCGTCATGATCTGGCTGTCGTCGCGGCTCCACAGGAACAGATCCTCGGGCCAGCCTTCGGCCGCGCTGCGCGGATCGATGGTGACCCAGCGCACTCCATTGTGCACCTGCAACCACGGCAGCATCGGCTCTTCGCGCTGGGTTTCGCCCAGCTCCAGCCCGTGCACCACGCGCGCCGGGATATGGCGGGTGGTCAGCAACCGGGTCAGAAAGCGGGCACGCTCGTCGGCGCTGTCCAGACGCTCGGACAGCAGCGCCACTTCCTGACTGGGGTTGTCGTGGTTGAAGCGCCGTACCAGCTCCTGCGCAAAGGTGGCGATGTCGGCCGAACCTTCGCGCACCTGGCCCAGCAGGATCTGCGCAGCAGTGGCGTAGGGCTCCTCCAGTTCCGCCGGTTCGCCCAGGCGCGGGGTTTCGTTGAACGCGGCATCGGACGGCGACGGACCGCGCACGACGGTGGCGCGGTAGTACAGCACCTGCTTGCCGCTGGCACGACGCGTGGTCCATTGCGCCTCGCGCGAGCCGCGCCGCACATCTTCCAGCAATGAGTAATTGCGCGCTATGAAGCGCTCATCCAGGATCGTGAAGCCCGGCGGATCGGCCGGCAGCAGCAGGCTGACCTTGTTCGCACCGCGGCGAGGCTGGTATTCGATCCGCGCCTGTACCGACCAGACCTCGACCTCGGCGGCCGGCTGCAGCGGAAAGCTCAGCACCTTCCACTTGTAGATGATCGCGCTCATCCCAGCCAGCGCGATCAGGAAGGCAAGCAGGTAAAGCTGGGTTTTCTTCATATTCAGATGTCGAGGTTGGCCACGCGCAGCGCGTTGTCCTCGATGAATTCACGGCGTGGCTCGACCACATCCCCCATCAGCGTGGAGAACACCTGGTCGGCCGCGACCGCATCCTCGATCCGCACCCGCAGCAAACGGCGAGTATCCGGGTTCACGGTGGTTTCCCACAACTGCTCCGGATTCATTTCACCCAGGCCCTTGAAGCGCTGGATGGTGCGGCCACGACGTGCCTCTTCCATCAGGAAAGCATGCACCTGGGAGAAGTCCTCCACCGGCTGGTTGCGGCCACCGCGACGCACCTGGGCGCCGGGCTGGATCAGGCCGGAAAGCTGGGTGGCCATATCGACCAGCGGGCGCAACTCGCCGCTGTCGAACAGCCCGGCCGGCAGCGACTGGTTGACGCTCAGACCGTGATGCAGACGTTCGATTACCAGCGCCCCGCCCTGCTCGGCATCGGCCGCCTGCACATGGATGCGGTAGCGCGGCTTGCCCAGACCGCTTTCGGCCAGGCGTGCTTCCAGCTTGCCGGCCCAGGCCTGCATCGCGGCCGCATCGGTGAAACTTTCCGATCCCAGCGGCGGCAACGACAGCATTTCCTGCAGCACCTGCGGATCAAAGCGGTGCGCCAAACGTGCGATACACTCCTGCGCGGCCACGTAGGCGGTCATCAACGCCTCCAGCGCCTGGCCAGAAATTGCTGGAATATCAACAGCATAGGAGAATTCCGCACCTTCGACCGCATGGCTGATCAGGTAGCTGTTGAGGGCCGCGTCGTCCTTCAGATAGATATCGTTCTTGCCCTGCTTGAGCTTGTACAGCGGCGGCAGGCCGATATAGACGTGGCCGCGCTCGATCAGTTCAGGCATCTGCCGGTAGAAGAAGGTCAGCAGCAGGGTCCGAATATGGGAACCGTCCACGTCCGCGTCGGTCATGATGATGATCTTGTGGTATCGCAGTTTGTCCGGGTTGTATTCGTCGCGGCCAATGCCGGTGCCCAGCGCGGTGATCAGGGTGCCGACTTCGGCAGACGACAGCATGCGGTCGAAGCGCGCCCGTTCGACATTGAGGATCTTGCCGCGCAGCGGCAGCACCGCCTGATTCTTGCGGTTGCGGCCCTGCTTGGCCGAGCCACCTGCCGAGTCACCCTCGACGATGAACAGTTCGGACAAGGCCGGATCCTTTTCCTGGCAGTCGGCCAGCTTGCCTGGCAGGCCGGCGATATCCAGCGCGCCCTTGCGCCGGGTCAGTTCACGCGCCTTGCGGGCCGCCTCTCGCGCACGCGCCGCATCCACCACCTTTTCCGCAATGACGCGAGCATCCTGCGGGTGTTCCTGCAGGAAGTCGGCCAGGCGCTCGGCGAACACCGACTCCACTACCGACTTGACCTCGGACGACACCAGCTTTTCCTTGGTTTGCGAGGAAAAACTCGGATCCGGCACCTTGACCGACAGCACCGCGATCATGCCTTCGCGCATGTCGTCGCCGGTCAGGTTGACCTTGGCCTGCTTGGCCAGACCGTTCTGCTCGATGTAACTGCTCATCGTGCGCGTCAACGCCGCGCGGAAGCCGGCCAGATGGGTGCCGCCATCCTTCTGTCCGATGTTGTTGGTGAAGCAGAACATGGTTTCCTGATAGGCGTCGGTCCATTGCAGCGCCACGTCCACAACAATGTCGTTCTGCTCGCCGGTGACGGAAATCACGTTCGGGTGCAGCGGCGTCTTCAATTGCGCCAGGTGCTCAACGAAGCTGCGGATGCCGCCTTCGTACTGGAAGACATCGTGCTTGCCCTCGCCACGCTCATCGATCAACTCGATCTTGACGCCTGAATTCAGGAACGCCATTTCGCGCAGGCGGCGCGCCAGCACGTCGTAGTGGAACTCGACATCGGAAAACACGTTCTTGGCGGGACGGAAACGGATGCGGGTACCGTGCCGGTCAGAGTCGGCCACCGCCTTGAGCGGATACAGCGGCTCACCCACGCGGTATTCCTGCTGCCAGTGCGAGCCATCGCGCCAGATGTCCATCCACAGATGCTCGGACAACGCATTGACGACCGAAACACCGACGCCATGCAGGCCACCGGACACCTTGTAGCTGTTGTCGTCGAACTTACCGCCGGCGTGCAGCACGGTCATGATGACCTCGGCCGCCGAAACCCCTTCTTCCTTGTGGATACCGGTCGGGATGCCACGTCCGTTGTCGCTGATCGAGACCGAGCCATCATTCATCAGGGTGACCACGACGTGATCGCAGTGCCCAGCCAAAGCCTCGTCGATGGCATTGTCGACCACTTCGAACACCATATGGTGCAGGCCGGTGCCATCGTGCACGTCGCCGATGTACATACCGGGCCGCTTGCGGACGGCCTCCAGACCACGCAGAACCGTGATCTTGCTGGAGTCGTATGCGGTGGTGTTCTGGGGATTCTGGTCTTCGCTCATATGCTCGCCGATGAGGCACGCGGAGCCGGGTGGGCACCGCGCCTGCCTTGTGAAATCACGATCCTTCATTATAGCAGTGGGGCAATCGCAGCATGTTCCACGTGGAACATCGCGCTCGGGCGCAACGCATCGGCGGGAAGCGGAATGGGTGAGGTGCCAGTAATGAACACCTGTGCCGGCACCTGGATCAGATAATCCAACGTCTGCGACAGGTGGTGGGCATCCAGTTCGGAAGCCAGATCATCAAGCAGCAGCACAGGCCATTGGCCACGGTCCTGGGAAAACCCCAGCGCCTGCGCCAGCAAAGCGGCCAACACCACGAGCTTTTCCTGTCCGCGTGAAAACATTTCCCGGGCCGGTGCGCGCTCGAACCCGATCGACCA
>Ga0172382_10005872_pt1 | contig 18101 bp, 20 predicted proteins | sample Leawel138RmetaG_FD_122245 | JGI IMG/M metagenome (GOLD analysis project Ga0172382, IMG submission 122245) | Leachate microbial communities from a municipal landfill in Southern Ontario, Canada - Leachate well 138R metaG | ecosystem: Engineered > Solid waste > Landfill > Unclassified | place...
ATGAATCATGGACTCGCGAGCTTCCTTGCGAGGTATGGGAGCTTTAATCATCTTGCGTGAACCGCCGTATGCCGAACGGCACGTACGGTGGTGTGAGAGGCCGGGGCTGTGAGGCCCCAGCCTCCTGCTCGATGACCTATTACCCGGGACCTATTACCCGGTTTATTGTGCTATACAAATGTCTATTGCCTCATCCATCCGCTCTATGAATTTGAAATCCATACCCTCTTTTATGCTCTCCGGGACCTCTTCCAGGTCTTTTTCATTGAGCTTCGGAAGGACAATGTTCTTGATGCCGGCACGCCGTGCTGCGAGGACCTTCTGCTTGATGCCTCCTACAGGCAGCACAAGGCCGCGGAGCGTGATCTCGCCGGTCATCGCCACATCGTTACGGACAGGTTTGTCCGTAAGCAACGAAACGAGAGAGACGAGCATGGTTATTCCGGCAGATGGGCCATCCTTCGGTATGGCTCCCTGGGGAACGTGGACATGCAGGTCATTCTTCTCGAAGAAATCTTCAGGGATCTTGTAGTCGCCGTATTTGCTCCTGATATAGCTTAAGGCCGCCTGGGCGGATTCTTTCATGACATCGCCAAGCTGTCCCGTCAGTGACAGGGCTCCTTTTCCACGCATTTTAGTTGACTCGATAAAGAGTATGTCCCCGCCCGTGGGTGTCCACGCAAGGCCGGTGGCGACTCCCGAATACTTGGTCCGCTCGGCTACCTCGGAGAAGAATTTTATCGGACCGAGGAATGTATGGACGCTGTCGGGGGTTATTATCTGTTTCCCCGCCTTTCCCTGCGCAACGTCTTTGGCAACCGCCCTGCATATTGCAGCGATCTCCCTTTCCAGGTTGCGTACTCCTGACTCACGCGTATGGGAGCGGATCACAACTTTCAGGGCTTCATCCTCGAACTCGATGTGTTCATCGGACAGGCCATGTTCCGAACGTTCCTTCGGGATGAGGAACTGCCGTGCGATCATCAGTTTCTCTTCCTCGGTATAACCGGGAAGCTCAAGGACCTCCATCCTGTCTTTCAAAGCCGGCGGAATGGGATCGAGCATATTGGCTGTCGCTATGAACATGACCTTTGACAGGTCGAACGGCACCTCGAGGTAATGATCGCTGAAGGAGAAATTCTGTTCGGGGTCAAGCACCTCGAGAAGGGCGCTCGACGGGTCTCCTCTGAAATCCATGCCTATCTTGTCGACTTCGTCCAGCATAAATACCGGGTTGTTCGACCCTGATTTCTTGATCCCCTGGATGATCCGGCCGGGAAGGGCACCGACGTATGTTCGCCTGTGGCCGCGTATTTCAGCTTCATCCCGTATGCCGCCGAGGGAGATCCTCATAAATTTCCTGCCAAGCGCGCGGGCGATCGACTTTCCGAGGGATGTTTTTCCGACACCCGGAGGCCCGACGAAGCACAGTATAGGGCCTTTCATATCGGCCTTCAGCTTCCGTACCGCCAGGTATTCGAGTATCCTTTTCTTCACCTTTTCGAGATCGTAGTGGTCTTCATCAAGGATGGTCGACGCGCCGTCAATGTCCAGGTTGTCTTCCGTCGCCCGAGACCAGGGAAGCTCTGTCAGCCAGTCGAGGTAGGTCCGTGCGACAGTGTATTCCGCAGACATGCTGCTCATCTTGGAGAGTCTGTCGAGCTCTTTGTCCGCCACCTTGCGGACATCGCCCGGCATCCCCGCTTCTTTTATTTTTTTCTTCAGTTCATCGATCTCGTTTATCTTGTCATCACTTTCGCCAAGTTCTTTCTGGATCGCTTTGAGCTGTTCCCGCAGGTAGTACTCGCGCTGGGTCTTATCGATGCCTTCTTTGACATGGCTCTGGATCTTGCTCGAGAGCTCTAGTGTTTCCACTTCCCTGTTCAGGTAGATGGTTGCCTTCTTCAGCCTTTCCTTGAGATCGATCTTTTCCAGTATCTCCTGCTTCTCGATCACCGATATATTGATCGTCGAGGCGATAAGGTCTGCCAGGTTTCCCGGGTTTTCGACCTTGGATGCTATCTGGGCAAGCTCCGATGATAAATACGGTGCCATTTCGATGGCTTTGCGGTACAGATTTTTTAAATTGATGTACATCGCATCAATTTCGATATCTTTCTGATAATCTTCAAACACAGGCAGAATACTGGCCTTGATATTTGGCTCCGATTCGGTGAATTCGATGACCTTGCATCTGCACAGGCCCTGAATTACAACCCTCTGGCTGCCATCGACCATCTTGACCATTTTCATAATGGTGGCTACGGTCCCCACAGTATAGAGATCTTCTGCGTCGGGTTCTTCTATATCAGGATTTTTCTGCGTAATGATAGCTATCATCTTGTCTTTGCTCATTGCTTCATCGACAAGACGTATTGATTTCTCACGCCCTACGATAAGGGGCATGACAAGATCAGGATAAGCCACGGTCCCTCTCAACGGAAGCACAGGTAATTCCGCGGGAATAAACATCCTGTCTTTTATACCTTTGTCGTTCTTTAAGCCGATTACCATTAATTCCCCCTAATCTATCTCTTCACATCCTCGAATTCAGCGTCTACAACGTCGTCGTCCCGCCTGCCGGCGCCCTGCTGGGCCTGCTGGTGCTGCGGTCCCGCTTCCTGTCCGGGGGCTCCCTGTGAAGTCTGGGATGTCTTTTTATAAAGTGTTTCCGCAAGATGGTGCGAGGCCTTCGTCAGATCATCGGCAGCACTCTTGATCCGGTCGGCATCGCCGCTTTTCAGCGCTTCTTTGGCCGGGTTCAACAGGTCTTCGACCGACCGTATATCTTCAGCGGACAATTTGTCTTTGTTCTCGTTGAGCGTCTTCTCGGTTGTATAAATAATATTGTCGAGCTGGTTTCGCTGCTCGACTTCCTGTTTTCTCTTCCGGTCTTCTTCGGCATGAGACTCGGAGTCGTGCACCATTTTCTGGATGTCGTCTTCGCTTAAGCCCGTCGAGGCCGTAATGCGGATGCTCTGCTCTTTGCCGGTCGCGGTGTCTTTAGCGGATACGTGAAGTATTCCGTTCGCGTCGATATCGAATGTTACTTCGATCTGCGGTATGCCGCGCGGTGCCGGTGGTAGGCCTATGAGATGAAACCGTCCTAATGTCCGGTTATCACGCGCCATTTCACGCTCGCCCTGAAGGACGTGGATCTCGACGCTTGTCTGGCTGTCTTCGGCCGTTGTGAAAACCTGGCTTTTCTTTGTTGGGATGGTTGTGTTGCGCTCGATGATGCGCGTAAGCACCCCGCCGAGTGTTTCGATACCGAGTGACAGAGGCGTGACATCGAGCAGAAGAACGTCTTTTACCTCACCGGCAAGAACGCCTGCCTGCACCGCTGCACCGAGTGCTACGACCTCGTCCGGGTTTACGCCGCGGTGCGGTTCTTTGCCGAAAAATTCCTTGACGATCTCCTGAACCTTCGGGATCCTTGTTGAACCGCCAACCAGTACCACCTCATCGATCTTGTTTGTCGGGATCTTGGCATCATTGAGGGCACGCCTGCACGGCTCGATGCTCCTCTGTAACAGGTCGTCAGACATCTGTTCAAGTTCGGCCCTTCTCAGTTTCAAATTGAGGTGTTTTGGGCCCGATGCATCAGCGGTTATAAAGGGCAGGTTGATCTCCGTCTCGACCGTGGTCGAAAGTTCGATCTTCGCGCGTTCTCCGGCTTCTTTGAGCCTCTGGAGCGCCATCCTGTCCTTCGAAAGGTCGATCCCCTGGTCCTTTTTAAATTCGGAGACTATCCAGTTTATCACTCTCTGGTCTATATCGTCGCCGCCAAGGTGGGTATCACCATTTGTCGATTTGACCTCGACGACGTTGTCTCCGACCTCAAGTATGGAAATATCGAACGTTCCGCCTCCGAAATCATAGACGGCTATGGTCTCATCCCTTTTCTTGTCAAGCCCGTATGCCAGGGCCGATGCCGTCGGTTCGTTAATTATCCGGAGCACGTTGAGGCCTGCGATCCTTCCTGCATCTTTCGTTGCCTGTCTCTGAGAGTCATTGAAGTACGCTGGAACGGTAATGACAGCGTCATCGACCTGCTGCCCGAGATAGGCTTCGGCGGACTTTCTCAATTTTTGGAGGACGAATGCGGAAATTTCCTGGGGCGTATACTGTTTGCCCCGGACGTCCACCCGCACGTTGCCGTCCTGATCTCCCACCACTTTGTATGGCACTGTCTTAATTTCTTCCTGAACTTCATTGAAACGCCTTCCGACGAATCGTTTTATCGAAAATATCGTATTTTCCGGGTTGGTTATAGCCTGTCTTTTTGCAGTCTGGCCGACGAGCACTTCGCCTTCTTTCGTAAAGGCTACCACGCTGGGTGTGAGCCGGCTGCCTTCCTCATTTATAATAACCTTGGGGTCACCGCCTTCCATGACCGCAACAACTGAATTTGTAGTGCCCAAGTCTATTCCAATCACTTTTCTTGCCATTTTTGGTCTCCTTCTGATTTTTTCGCGTCTACGGTAATATAATGATGCAGTTTTACGTTGTCAACGGCGGGAAGCATCTTTTTTTATCAATATTTTCAAGCATAATGTCAGAATTTTCGTCAAAAATACTCAAAGCCCCGACCCTGCTTCCGGCCTGCTTACGTGCCCTGGCCGGGGCGTTTGCGGAATATGTGCACGGCCGTGAACGACATGATAAAAAGCAGGAAATTAACGAGTACTATCGTGGCCCCTGAGGGAAAATCCAGGAGAAAAGATATAATAATGCCTGATATGACCGAAATAATCCCTGTCAGGCATGAAATAATGATCGTGGTCCTGAACCCCCGGGCAAACTGCAGTGCCGTGACAGAGGGGATTATAAGAAGGGAGGACACCAACATGATGCCGACGACCTTCATCGCGAGCACGACGGTCAGGGCAGTCAGAAGGACGAGCACCCTGTTGATGCGTCTCGTGTTTATACCCGATGCCCGCGCGGATTCCTCGTCGAAAGTTATCGCCACAAGTTCCTGATAAAAAAGAGCGATCACAATGATGAGACAAAGACATAACAGGATCGAGGTCCACACCTCGGCGGAGCTTATCGCAAGGATATTGCCGAATAAGTAGCTGAACAGATCGACGTTGAACCCCCCGGCAATGCTGGCTATCAGGATGCCGCCCGCTATTCCGAGAGACGAGACGATACCGATGGCCGCATCCCCGTAAAGACGGGCCTTGTCGATCAGCTTCAGGATGCCCAGCGCGCTTGCCATTACGATCGGGACCGCAACATAGAACGGGTAGGTTTCAACGAGAAGGCCCGCCGCGACCCCTCCGAACGTTACGTGAGCAAGCCCGTCCCCTATCAGCGACAGCCGGCGAAGGACCAGAAATGTCCCGAGGGTCGAGCATAAAGCCGCAATGAAGCATCCAGCCACTATCGCCCTTTGGATGAAGTCATGGTGAAAGAATTCCAGGATCTCCATGTTATCGCCCGACCCGCTTTTTGTTATTTAGCGTCATCGAATTCTCAAGATGATATTATTATGTATTTCTTTTTGTAAGAAATGCATATCTTTTACGAGCACATCAGGCATGATCATCAAGTCCTTTAATACGTGTTAATACATTTCCGTGCCTGTGGCATATAAGGTGCTGGGAATGTTCGCCGAAATAATCCGTCATGTCTTTCGACATACAGAAATCATCGAACCCTCCAAAGAAAATTACCGTTTTGTCGATGTACAGCATCAATGATGCGTGCCGGCCTATGGTCCCCGTGTCATGCGTTATCATAATTATCGTCACATCTTTTTGCCTGTTGATATTTTTCAGTATGGAAAAGAACCGTTCCCGGCTTTCAGGATCGAGTGCTGTCGTAGGTTCGTCAAGGATAAGCAATTCGGGAGACGAAACCAGCGCTTTCGCGATAAGTACGCGCTGTTGCTGGCCCCCTGAAAGCTCCCCGATCAGCTTGTTTCTTATGGAGGCTATATCCATAAGTTCTATAACCTCATCGACGGACCTGCGGTCATTTTTCTTCTTTCTTCGCGGAAAAGACTTTCCAGCGAGCAGTCCCAAGCTCACAACCTCCTCGACCGTGGCCGGGAAATGGGGGTTGAAGCCCGCTATTTTCTGGGGCAAATAACCGATCCTGGACCATCCATGGAACTTACCGATATCCTTCCCGAACAGTGTCACGCGGCCTGAAGCAGGGGCCAAGAGGCCGAGAAGAAGCTTGATCAGCGTTGTCTTGCCCGAGCCGTTCGGGCCCACTATCCCCAGAAATTGGCCCCGGGCCAGGGTAAAGCTGATATCCTTCAGGATCTCTACCCCATTGAACCGGAAGCAAAGCCGGTCTGTCGTAACAATATCCGTCATTTGCATTCGAGGCCTATCTCGAGATTGGTGAGATTATCCTCCATCAAGGATAAAAAGGTGACTCCTTTCCGGAACTCGTCTTTCGTGACGTTGTGGGCTCCATTGAGCTTTAAAAGCCTGGCACCGGTCTCGTTAGCTATGATCTGTGCTATCCTCGGGTTCAAAAGTTCCTCAAAAAAAACAAAATGAATGTTGTCTTTCTTTATCAGGTTCTTGAGCGCGATGATCTTTCTGGCAGTTGGTTCCGCATCGGGAGACCCTTCATACGCGCTGACATATTCGAGCCCATACCTGCGGGCAAGGTAACCGAAGGCGAAGTGGCCGCCATGGACCAGCGTTTTTTTCTTGCAGTGCGAGAGCGATTCTCTGTATCTGTTATCCAGGTCGCCGAGTCTTTCCTTGTATGCGTCGGCATTCTTGCGATAAAGGCCGCTATTGCCCGGATCGGCCCTGCACAGCCCCTCGGTTATCGTGTCCACCATTTTCATGGCATTGCCAAAATCCAGCCAGATGTGAGGATCATACGATCCATGGTGATGTCTGTCTTCGTGCCCTGTATCCCGATGTTCCGCGCCGAGCCGGGCGAGCCTGATGCCGAGGCTTGCGTCCGCAACGACAAGTTTCCTGTTCGTTGTCGACTTTAAGATATCCTGCGCCCATGGTTCCATATATTTTCCGGTATAAATGAACAGGTTTGCCTTATCGACCTTCATGATATCCGCTGGTTTTGGCTCAAAGGCATGGGCCTCGACCCCGGGTGGAAGCATCAGGAGAATATCCGCCTTCCCGTCAGTTATTGACCGCGTAAGATCGAATAGGGGAAAGAGGGTTGTCACTACGGTGACCTTTTTGCCATCTTCGGGCGGACTTTTTGTGCCGCATGCAAAAAGCATCATAGCCAGCAGAATAAGGAAAATCGGGCGCCAACAGCGTAAGGATCTCATCGGCCCTCCTTGTTCAGGGAGGAGCATTGCCTGCATGTTCCGAACACCTGTATGATGTGGGATGAAACCGTCCCATTGAGATTTTCCGAAACCTCTCTTTCGATTTCTTCAAAGGCGCAGTAGTTAAGATCGTCCACCTTCCTGCATCCGGTGCAGACAAAGTGATGATGATGGCTTTTGTTGTCGCAGAAAAAATAGTAGAGTTTCCGGTCGGGATGGATCATCTTGAATATGATCCCGCCGTCTGCCAGCTCTTCAAGGTTCCTGTAAACAGTAGGAAGCCCGACGGTCGAAAAACGTTCCTTGAGCTTCGTCCATACTTCTTCCGGGCTCAAATAGATCTTTTCACGGGACAGAATATCGAGAACGGCAAGCCTTTTTGGGGTTGCCTTGAGGTTAAGCACTTTGAGAAAGTGGGCGTATCGTTCCATGGCTCCAAATGAAAATGATTTTCATTTAATATAAGGCAGGGATGCGGTTATGTCAATTGGGATAAGGGACCACGTTCTATTTTCTGTGTTCCGCGTCCTACGTCAAAAACCTTTAGCGTTCGATAGGATTGCCTTTTTTTCTCCAGGCGGGGAAGCCTGCGAGAAATGTCCTCACGTTTGTGTAGCCGGCCTGTTTTGCCGCGACCGCGGCCTTGAGGCTGGGTGCTCAACTGTATCCGCCGCAGTAAAAAACTAAAGGGGCGTCTTTATCGGCGGGCAAGAGAGAGGCGATCACCGGGAAATCCTGTTGGGGGATGTTCACTGCGCCCGGTATGTGACCGGAAGAATATTCGAATTCTGTCCGGTTATCGATAACGACGAGCTTTTTCTCTTTTTTGATAAGTGATTCCATTTGCTTCACATCGATGTCCTCAACCGAGCCCGGAAAGAAACAGCCCGCCGGGACGATGCAAAGCGATATCACGGCCAGTGCAAGGAATAACCGTGCGATCCGTATGCTTGATATGATGAAAAGATCAGGTTTCAAGGAATACCTTAAATATGGCGCCTTACCCGGTGTATATCTGCCGGACCTTTGCCTTCGCCTCGCTTATCTGGTCTCTTGACAGGGCGAGGCCGCCGCTCGTATGATCGGGCGGGGCTTCTATGGTGTATATGCGTTCCGGAAGGCCTGCCTGTTTTTTCATGCCGGGTGGCACCTCTGGTGTGACGCCTGTGGCTGCCCTGACATCGTCAGGGAATTTTCCGGGGTCTGCAGTTTCGTAAACAACGGCCGGCCTGTCATGTTTTCCCTCGAGGAACTGGTCCAGCGTTGCCCAGCCGACAGCCCCGTGAGGATCGAGAATGATGCCGTACCTGTCATATACAGCCTTCATGGTCGCGAAATGCGCGGCGTTGGAGATCCCTAAAGAGCAGATATCCCGCCGCATCGCTTCAAGGTCGGGCATGCGGTCGATCACTCCGGGTTTCACGACGTTACCGGTCGCGCTGTCCCTTTCATCGAACATGTGGCCCCCATAAAAATCGATGAGGCGTGCAAGATTGCTCGGATGTGAAACGATCATGGCGGACGAGGGAGACTTGACGGAGGGCCTGACCGTGTAAGTACCGCTGGAAAGAAATTCGGGAAATTCCCTGTTCTCGTTGACCCCGCATATGATCTTTTTAACAGGCAGGCCCATCTGGCGAGCTATGACGGTCCCCATCATGTTCCCGAAATTGCCTGATGGTATGCTCGCGATAAATGGCTGTCCTTCGGTTTCGATCTGTGAATATGCATAGAACGGATAGACCGCCTGGGGGAGCAATCTCCCGACGCTTATCGAGTTGGCCGATGTGAAGCGATCCGGATCATCGAAAAGCCTGACCGCAAAATCCCTGTCGCCGAGAATATTTTTCGCAAGGGCCTGGCACACGTCAAAATCCCCGTTTACCTCAAAGGCATAGATATTGTTGCCGAGGGTCGTCATCTGCCGCCTCTGGCCCTCGCTGATGGAGCCTTTCGGGTAAAAGACAATGTTATCGATATTGCCAAGGCCGAGAAGCGCATCTGCGACAGCCCCTCCGGTATCGCCGCTCGTAGCGACGATAACCACTCTGCGCAATCCCCTTTCACCTAAAAAGAAATTCAGCGTTCTCCCGAAGAACCGGGCTGCATAGTCTTTAAAAGAATATGTCGGTCCCCGGGTAAGCCACATTATATACGTCTTTCCCGTTACATGTTGTAATATTGTCGGGATCTTTTCGGCTTCATAGGCGTCGTTGAGGAGGTCCTTCAGGGTGTCCGGCGGGATTTCTCTTCCCAAAAATGGTTCAAGGACCTCGTAAGCGATCTGTGCGTATGGCTTGCCCTTGAGAGAATCGATGCGTTCCCGGGAAAGAGTTGGGATATCCTTGCGACCGATCATATAAAGGCCGTATCGGGATGCCATTCCTGCGAGGAGCGCCGTCTGAAAGTCAACTCGTTCGCCGGGATCGTTCGTGCTGTAGAAACGTATATCTTTCATGGACGGTTAAGCATACAAAAAGTTCGCTTTTTTTTCAACTTGTCATTATAATCATAATATGATCGCCTGGAGGAGCCTGTTGTTATGTGCGCTGGTTTTGGGTGTCCTGGTGTTCTCCGGATGGGGTGATCTAACGGCAGCCGATCCGGATCCAAAAAAAGATATACAGATCGGATCCGTACCCGATGCCGGCTCTCCAGACCCTTCGAAGACTGTCGTGAAAAATCCCTATGGGTTTCTTCAATATGACGGGACCGGCTATCGCGTCGTGACCCGCGATGCGAAGCCCGGTAAGGCCAGCCAGGTGCGGCTTAAACCAGTGACCACCAAAGAGAATGGCACGGTGTACATACTGGAGGTCATTGACCAGAACGAGAAGGCGGCCGAACAGCGAAGGACAGGCGACCAGGGCCCCAGGATCGCCGTTGAACGGGTAGAGGACCTCGAGAAAAGAAAGGGTGTTGCACCCGAACCGGTAAAGGAACATAAGGCCGATGTCGGCGTCGGGTTAAAAGTCTCCGAATCGAGCGAAGTACTGCTCGGCAGAGAGGTCATTGTCGAGCGGAAATATGATAAGGGCCTCGACTCGCGCGACGACGGATGGCGTTTCCGGTTCAAGGCTAATTTCTGACCTGGGCACTGGCCATAGCGAGCCATCTCCTGCCCGTGTATCTCCTGAACATCAAAATAGCTGCCACGAATTGCGAAAGGTCCATTGCCCACCATACCGCGTACGCATCGTAGCCAAGGACCACGACGAGCAGATAACAAAGAGGGATCCGGATAAACCAGGTGCATGTCACTATTATGAACATGATGCTCCGCGTGTCCCCGGCCCCGCTCAAGGCCCCCGCGAGAATTACCCAGATAGCCATAAAGGGCTCGCCTAACATATTGATGTAGAGATATGTCATCGCTTCCCGCACAACGATCGGGTTTTGTGACAGTTTCCCCGCGATCGATGGCGCCACGAGCACGACAATAATTGCGATAATGATCACAATACCGAGGCCCATCAGGGTGGTGACGATACCGGCACGGAAGGCGTCATGGTCCCTCTTTTCCCCGATCAGGTTGCCGACGATGACCGCGTTCGCCATATGACACGCAATGGCCGGCAGGAAGGCGGCCGATTCTATCCTCATGCCAGCGGAAAAGGCCGCCAGGATCTCAACGCTTTTTCTCGGCAGGGAACTTAAGATGAGGTACAATACCATGGAATGCATCTGCCACAGGGCCTGGCTGAGCCCGAACGGCCAGCTGATCTTGATAATGTTCAGGACATGGCTGCCCGAAAATCCTGCAGCATGGAATTCAGGCATAAAAGGACGTACACGGTACAGGTTAAGAAAACAGCCGATCACGGAACTCATGGCCGTTGACAGGGCGATCCCCTTGTACCCGATCGATGTATGGAATACGATGGTGAAATTCAGGGTTATATTCGCTACACACACGATGGCCATCGTCCCGAGGGATGTACGTATCTTGTTGCATGAACGCAAGATCCCGTTCGTGTTGATCAACAGGTAGTGGAAGATCAGCCCGGTTGCGTATATCTGTGCAAGCGGGATACCGACGGGTTTGAGCTCTTCGGGGATCTTCACGATCCGCATTAAATGCGGCGTGAACACAATGCCTGATATGCCGAATATCACCCCGGCGCATGCCGCAATTATGAGTATCGAAAAAACTGCCTTCCCCAGTTCGTTCCTGTCCTGGGAAGTGAAAAGGCGCGAGACCACCGAGACCGTCCCGGTAGTGAGCGCATTCGCTATTATGATGAAGATGAAATAAAGCTGAACGACGAAGCCGTATGTGGCCTGGATTTCCTTGCTGATCTTGCCCGCAATGTAAATATCGGTTATTCCGGTGAAAAATTCAAAGACCATTATCAGGGTCATCGGGGCGCTGACGGACCAGCTCTCCGAAATAAATCGCCCGATCTCTTTATCTTTGAAAAAATTCGCGTAGCGCATGAGGATAATATAAGAAGCCCTGGTGAAGTGTGAAGATGGGCCTCAATATCTGCACTTCATTACCTCATACGATGCAAGGGCATACGCCGTGGCGACGTTTAGGGACGAGAACGAGGGGTTCGTGGGTATCCTGACAAGGTCATCGCACGTCTCCTTCGTGAGCCGGCGCAGCCCTTCCTCGCCGCCCATTACAAGACAGACCGGCCCCGAGAGGTCTATCTCCCATAATACCGTGCGTGCATGCTCATCGAGGCCGTAACAGAACACCCCGAGTTTTTTGAGCGCATCCAAGTACCGGGCCAGGTTGGTGGCCCGGACCACCTCGATAAAGTCCACTGCGCCGCGAGAGACATTGGCGACCGTTTCGTTTATCATGCAGGAACGGTCCTTGGGAATTATTATGGCATCAACCCCCAGGCACACCGAGGTCCGCACGATATTTCCGAGGTTGTGCGGGTCCTTCACCCCGTCAAAGGCGGCTAGGAAAGGAGTGCCGATCGACCCGAGCCTGTTCAAAAGATCATCCTGGTCCGTGTAATTGAAATCATCGCGTTCGAGGCAGACGTGGGATCTTGAGGTGCCGCATTTTTTTGTAAAAGCGTCTGAGGGCAGGATGCGGTATTGTATCCCCATCTGTCGGGCTTTATCGATCAGGTCTTCGCAGATCTTCTCGTGGCCCTGCCTGATAAGGAGCCTGCGGGCCTTTTCCGGATGGCTGGCAAGGACATCGCCGATGGCATTTCGATTAAAGAGTAAGGGCATTACGTATGTCACCGGTGATCTTTTTGAGGAGGCCCTTCGGGTCCGGAGCATCCCGCACCGCCCTTCCAAGAACGATATAAGACGCCCCCCTCTTTATCGCCTCATGCGGCGTGACCGTCCGTTTCTGATCGTCCCTTTTTTCCTCCAGCCGGACGCCCGGCGTGATAATGAGAAAATCCTTTCCGCATATCTCCCGGATCATTTCGATCTCGCTCCCGCCCGCGACGACGCCGTCAAGACCGGCCTCTTTGGCGAGCGTTGCCAGTCTCCTGGTTAATTCGATCACCGGAATATTGAAGCCGACCCTTTTTAATTCGTTATCGTCAAGGCTTGTCAGGACGGTGACCCCAATTATCTTCGGTCGCTGAATATTCGGGTTCTTGCCGGCTTCGACGAGGGCCCGTTTCGCTTCGGACATCATGGGGAACCCGCCGGACGCATGTACGTTCAATATATCAACGCCCAGCTTCGCTGCTTCGACGGACGCTTTTGCCACGGTATTGGGGATATCGTGGTATTTCAGATCGAGAAAGACCTTCGAATTTTTCATTTTTATATAGTCGACTATCTTGGGCCCGCATTGAGTGAACAGTTGTTTTCCGACCTTGAACATCCCTACATGGTCCTTGAATTCCAACACAAGCTGCTGTGCTTCCTCGAAATGATCGACATCAAGGGCGAAGATCATTTTTGCTCTGGGATCCATCAGGGGCCCTCCATTGATTAATATTTAGTTTTCCGCCATTATAAATTGACAAAGCGGAATCCAGCATTTAAGAATAGTGCGTGGAACGCGATCGCCTGTCAGACCTCTCACTCCTGTGCGTTTCGCTGATCTGGGGTGCAAACATAGTAGCGGTGAAGTATCTTCTCACCAGCCTGTCACCGGGCAATGTCATACTTGTCCGGTTTATCACAGGAAGCGTCCTTTTATTTCTTTTACTCTTTTTTCTCGAAGATGTAAAGGTGCCGATTCGCGATATCTGGCGATTGGCGCTGCTTGGGGCGATGGGAATAACCATTTACCAGTTCCTTTTTACATACGCCCTGAAATACACGTCAGCCGTCAATGTCGGGATACTCATAAATATGTCCCCGATATACGGGGGATTCTTGAGCGCGCTCCTGGGATACGAGAGATTTGCACGAAAACGGATCATTGCCATTGTCGTCGGGTTCCTGGGGGTGTTTATCCTGATGACAAAAGGGGATTGGAGAGTTCTTTTCTCCGGCGATATCCGCGGGAATGCCCTGGCTCTCCTGGCAAGCTTATCCTGGGGGCTCTATACGATATTATCGAAACCTCTTCTCGACAAGCATTCTCCGCTCAAGGTGACATCATACAGCATGCTTGCCGGGTCGGTCCTCCTCGGGGTATTTGTCCCCTGTTTTCTGGACCCAGCCGAACTGGCCCGGCTTTCCGGGACGGGATGGCTCGTCATCGTTTGTTCAATATTGTTTTCGATCGTTATAGCTTTTTTCCTCTGGTATCGTGCTGTTGCAAGGATAGGCCTCGCGAGGACAATGATATACCAATATTGTGTCCCGGCCGCAGCCGCGGCCGCATCGTATTTTGTTTCCGGCGAAAGGCTCGATATTTATCAGCTCATCGGCGGGGTAATTATTTTTGCGAGTGTCTATTTGTCGAGAAGATGAACGAAGCGTAAGGCGTAAGTAGTTTTTACGCCTTACGACTTACGATCTAATAGTCTATTCCTTTTACCGCAGGCCCGCCCCGTTGATAGATGTGGCGGACCTCTTTCATTTCGGTAGCTATATCGGCAATTTCCATGAGAGCATCCGGCATATCCCTTCCTGTAAGAACGATATGCAGGCCCGGTCTTCTCCGGCGTATCGCTGCCAATACGATTTCCAGGGGCAGAAGGCGATAATTGACGGCGTGGGATATTTCGTCAAGGACAAGGATATCTGCATTTCCTGATGAAATAATGTCCTCAGCCATCTTCCATCCATCCGCCGCCGCTTTTTTCTGCGGCTCAGGATCGTCGCCCGGCTTGAAGAACCCTGCACCAAAGGCATGGACCTCTATCAGGGAGTGGTTCCCGGCGAACTGCTCACCGGAGCCTTCCTTTCCTTTCAGAAATTGCACTATTACCGTTTTTCGCCCATATCCTGAGGCGCGCAGCGCAATACCCAGCGCCGCAGTCGTTTTCCCTTTCCCCTGACCGGTAAATACAATGACAAGCCCTTTGTCGGCGACCATACTGTTCTTATTATCATTTATTACAAGGGAAATGTACAGAGAGTATGATGGATCGTAAGTCGTAAGGCGTAAGGTGTAGAAACATTATTAATTCATAAGAAAGACGTTGGATTCCGGCTCAATGAGGCTGTGTCATGATTATTCTTCCTCCCACCCGGAGCGCACCCAATGTCGGAAGCTACCGCCAATCGTCATTCCCCTTGCCGGAATCCAACGTTTTTGTGTTTTATTTTATTTGATAATATCAAATACACATGGCACGTGTCCTTCAGGTGGGACACTGGATTTCTTCTTAATAAGCCGGCGGAATGACGGCATTAGGGAATTGTGACACAGCCTTTGATAAGCCCGCAGGAATGATGTTCTTGACCAGGGCAGGTTAAAGGCAATGAGCCTGTACGAGGATGTTTTTTGTTTTTACTTCTCACGACTGGCGACTTACGGTCCGATTATCCTTTTATGGATCCCAGGGGCACTATTTTCGCGACGAGCTTCGATATGCCGGCGCGATGGACGACCTCGACGACCTTCGAGACGTCCTTGTATGCCTCGGGCATTTCCTCGGCAAGCGTGGCTTTGCTGGCCGCTCTTACATAAACGCCGCGCGCTTCCATTTCCTGCGGGATCGATCGTCCGCGGGCGGTCCTGAGGGCCTGATTTCTGCTCATGACCCTGCCTGCGCCGTGGCACGTGCTGCCGAATGTTTCTTCCATGGCCCGGTGTGTTCCCGCAAGGACATAGGAGGCGCGGCCCATATCACCGGGAACAAAAACGGGCTGCCCGGCATTCCGGTACCTTTCAGGCACAAGCCTGTGACCGGGGGAAAAGGCCCGTGTAGCGCCTTTTCGATGAACACAGACCACCATCTCCTTTCCTTCGACGAGATGTTTCTCTTTTTTTGCGATGTTGTGGCACACATCGTATACGAGCGAAAGGCCGAGCGATGCTTCGCTGGCCTGAAATACGTTTTCGAATGTCTCGCGCACCCAGTGCGTGATCATCTGCCGGTTGGCAAAGGCATAGTTGGCGGCTGCGGCCATTGCGGAAAAATAACGGCTTCCCTCCGGGGAGGAGAGAGGGGCGCAGCATAATTGCCTGTCGACAAGATCGATGTTGTATTTTGCGGCTGCGGAAAGCATGTGCCGTATCGATTCATCGCAGACCTGGTATCCAAGCCCCCGTGATCCCGTGTGTATCATCACTGTCACCTGGTCGGGGAAAAGGCCGAAGGTTCGGGCTGCATCCTCGTCGAATATCTTTGCAATATATCCGACCTCGACAAAGTGATTGCCGCTTCCAACCGTGCCCAGCTGGTCCTTCCCGCGTTCGTATGCCTTGTCGGATACCGCTTCGGGGTCGGCATCGTCAAGACAGCCCCGGTCCTCGATATGCTCGATGTCCGCCGCATTGCCGAACCCGTTCGATGCGGCCCAGTGCGCGCCTTTTTTCAGGACCGCCTTGAGCTCGCTGTAGGTCAGCCTGACGTCCTTGCGACGTGAGCCGAGGCCGCTGGGAATGTTGCGAAAAAGGCCTTCCACGATATCCTGAACCCTGTTCCTTACATCCGGCGCGCTCAACACGGAGCGCAAGAGGCGGACGCCTCAATTGATATCGTAACCGACACCCCCGGGGGATATGATCCCGTTATCGTAATCGAAGGCAGCGACTCCCCCGATAGGAAAGCCGTATCCCCAATGGATATCCGGCATTGCGAGGGAGTTCTTGACGATGCCCGGAAGCGTGGCGACATTCTTTACCTGTTTCAGGCTCTCGTCATTGCCGAGGTTATCAAGCAGTTCTTTATCGACATACACGATGCCGTCAACGCGCATCGCCCCGCTTTTCCTTATCAGATAGCGGTTTTCATCTATTTTTTCGAGATTCTCCAGTTCACTCATACCAGCAATATAAGCATTGTTTCCGGGTTCTCACACATCGATCACAAAAGTTGCCTTATATGTCCCGTTTTCCCGGGTCATCGAGAAATTATGATACGTCACCGCTTTCATCTCCAGCCGGATGAGATGCCTGCTCTCGTCGAAATCTTCGCCTTTCAAGAGGGCGCTGACGCCATCCGGCACAAAATCGACCGCAATTTCGACGGGTATGAACCTTTCGACATCCCACACAAAAAGGAGTTCATTGAGAAAGTTTACGAGCAGCTCGCCATTCCCATTTGCCACAACTTTCTTCTCCGTGACGGGGCGCACACTCGCGGGATCCGTCAGGAGCGAAAATATCCCCTTGGCGGCGTTTTCAAACAGCTCGTTACGTGATGCCCCGTAAACCTCGATCCGGATGTCCGCATCATGGTCGAGGACCCTGAACTTTTGCATTACACTATTTTTTCTGTCGTTCTGTCCTGATAACCTCTCTGAGCTTGCGCGTGATGTCGAGGGCCTGATCGAGGGGTCTCTGCCAGATATTGCGTCCGAAGATGAAACCTGAACCGCCCGCGCGCATGCACAGGCTCGCCTTTTGCAGGAGATCTTCGTCGGAAACCATTTCCCCGCCAGCGAAGATCACAGGTACACCGGCCGCAGCGCCGATGACCCTTTTGACCGCGTCGGGAAGGTCCGTCTCAAAATCTCGATAAGGCGCCGGGATCGAAGGATTTTTCTTGAGGTTGGGCACATTGACCTTGATCACGTCCGCGCCGAGTTCCGATGCTACACGCGCCGCATATTCAACGGCGTACAGACTGTTCTTGCCGCCCTTGGCCTCAACTTCCCGGCCTCTCGGATATGACCAGACAATGACGGGCAATCCGGCCTTGTGGGCCTCTTCTCGGACGTATGTGAACTGCTCGAAATCCTCGTCCTGCCGAGAGGAGCCGACGTAAAGGGTATAGCCGACAGCTATCGCCGAAAGCTGAAGGGCCTCATCGATCGTTGCGGTGATCGGTGATAAAGGATCATCATCGGACGGTATCTCGGTCTTCCCGTTGACCTTCAGGACAAGGGGCACCTGGGTATACATGTCCCTGAAGAACCGCCTGGCGGTGCCGACATGGAGGGCAACAGCATTGTAGTGGCCTTTTTTCGCTATATCGATAATATGGAGGGGGTTTTCTGCGTGCCGCGCATTGAAGAAATCCCGGGGCCCGTGTTCGAGCCCCTGATCATAAGGCAAAATGATGGTCTTTCCATAGGTCTGAAAAAGACACTGCAGACGAACTTCTCTCGGTTCCATATTTCCTCCTTTTGGTTGATTCGACTAGTATAGCACAAATTATCAGGGTTCACGTCAGGCAATAAGCATTTCAATGATATTGAAAAGGAGGTTTTCCAATTCCAGTTCCTTGAAAAGTGAAATTTCGAGCGGATACCGTGTGTACTGCCCGGGTTTTTTATTAAAAATAATTAATTTTTCCCTTGACAGTTTTCCGCACGGTTGATA
>Ga0172382_10005874_pt1 | contig 18085 bp, 14 predicted proteins | sample Leawel138RmetaG_FD_122245 | JGI IMG/M metagenome (GOLD analysis project Ga0172382, IMG submission 122245) | Leachate microbial communities from a municipal landfill in Southern Ontario, Canada - Leachate well 138R metaG | ecosystem: Engineered > Solid waste > Landfill > Unclassified | place...
GACCGAACAGAGCCAGACGCATCTGGTACGGCAATTGCAGGCCCGTACGGTGGGTCGCGAATATGTGGCCCTGGTAATGGGGCGGGTTAAGCCGCAGGGGTTGATAGATGCGCCCATAGGACGTGATCGGAAAGTCCCGGTGCGGATGTCAACCGATCAGCCGATTGCGCCCAAAGAGGCCCGGACCCACTATGCCTTGCTGGCATCCGGGATGGTGCAGGACAAGGCAGTGTCTTGGGTACGATGTAAACTGGAAACCGGCCGTACTCACCAGATCAGGGTGCATTTGTCCAGTATCGGCCATCCGTTGCTAGGCGATGAATTGTATGGTGGTAAGCCATTGGCGGGCGCGCAGCGGCAAATGCTGCATGCACGACGATTGCAATTCATAGACCCCGAGACTGAAAATATGTGTGAATTTGAGTCCCTGCTGGCGCAAGACATGCAGCAGGTTATTGATAATATTCAATGGGAAGAGGCGCCACAATGACGGTAACGAAAACCGGGCCTGACAATGCAGGGCAGGCAAGGTGTAATACGGTTACGGGGCAACAATGGCCTGGCGTGCAGTATTTTTGTACTACCCGGCAGGGTGGGATTAGCCAGCCACCTTATGACTCAATGAACATGGGTTTGCATACTGGCGATGATCCGCTTGCCGTTGGACAAAATAGAGACCGGCTGCAACGTTTAGTGCCGGGGCCAGTGGTGTGGCTTGAACAGGTGCATGGCACTTATGTGCATGATGCTGACCAGCCTGGCGCAAATGATTCGCCTGTTACGGCTGATGCCTCGGTTACCACACAAACAAACAAGGTGCTTGCCATTATGACGGCAGATTGCCTGCCGGTGGTGATGGCCTCGGAAAATGGTGAGGTGATTGGTGCGGCTCATGCAGGCTGGCGAGGCCTGTTGAATGGTGTGCTTGAAAACACCCTGGATAAAATGAGAAGTAAAACCCGGGAGAAAAATTTTCGGGCATGGATTGGTCCCGCCATTGGTTTTGAGGCTTTTGAAATTGGTCAAGAGGTTTATGACGCTTTTATGAATAATGATGAAAATCAGGCGTTGTATTTTCGATCACATCCACATCATCAGGGGAAATGGTTGGCCAATTTGTCGGCGCTTGCTGTTTATCGATTGCAAAAAAGTGGCGTAAGTACTGTTGAAGAAAGCGGATTATGCACTTTCATGAGTCATGACCGTTTTTTTTCTTATCGAAGGCAAAGCCAGACGGGCCGCATGGTGACTGTTGCGTGGAAGGTAAAGCAGCAGGCATAAGCGTCACTTCAAACAACGTTATTTGTCGCAATGTTGAATAACTTTGATTATTCCTTTATCTTAGAACTTGAATGTGAGTAAATGCTGTAACGATTTTCGGGATAAAAAGGGGCGAAAATAATGAAGTATGACCAATTTACAAAAACCATGCCATGGATGATGCCGATGGTAAACCCAGAGCAATTCCAGCAATTGCAAACGGAGTTCACCGAAAACTTCAGGCAACTTATGTTGCAGGCCACCCAGGGAAGTCTGCCCACCGTGAAAGACCGTCGTTTCAATAGCGAGGCCTGGCAGCAAAATCCCCAGTTCTCTGCGCTAGCCCATCTTTACCTGCTTTCAGCCGAAACCATGCATAAATGGGTTGATCACTTGGAAATTCCCGATGCTAACCGGGAGCGCTTGAAATTCTCGGTGACGCAATGGCTGGATGCTTTTGCCCCCTCTAACTTTTTTGCGCTTAACCCCGATGCTTTGAAGGCCTTTCGGGAAAGTCAAGGCGAATCCCTGCAAAAAGGCATGGCTAACTTGATGCATGATATGCAAAAAGGGCGCATTACCCAAACCGATGAAACGGTTTTTGAGGTGGGCCATAATCTTGCCATGACTGAAGGTTCAGTGGTATTTGAAAATCCGTATTTTCAGCTCATTCAATACAAACCGCAAACCCCTACGGTGCATGAAACGCCCTTGTTGATGGTGCCGCCATGTATTAATAAATATTACATCTTAGACCTCCAACCCGAAAATTCCCTGGTGGCTTATACCGTTGCCCAGGGCCATACCGTATTCCTTGTGTCCTGGCGTAACCCATTACCGGAAGACAAAGATGGTATTCAGAATGCCAGTTGGGAAGATTACATTGAAAATGGCGTGTTAAAGGCGATCTCAGTGGTGTCTGACATCTCAGGGCAAGAAAAAATCAATGCGCTTGGATTCTGCGTTGGTGGGACCATGCTGGCATGCGCATTGGCAGTTGCCCGTAAACGTGGTCAGGATCCGGTAGAGGCATTAACCCTGTTAACCACCTTCCTTGATTTTGAAAAAACCGGCATCATGGATGTATTTGTGGACGAAGCACATGCCTCATTGCGCGAGCAGCAATTAGGGCAGGGCGGCTTGCTTTCAGCCGCCGAATTGGGGACCACGTTCTCATTTTTGCGTCCTAACGAACTGGTCTGGAATTATGTCGTCAATAACTACCTGAAAGGACAATCTCCCACTGCATTTGACCTGCTTTACTGGAACGCTGATGGCACTAATTTGCCTGGTCCTTTCTTTACCTGGTATTTCCGTAATACTTATTTGGAAAACAACCTTAAAAATCCCAATTTTCTAAGTATTTCAGGTACACCGGTAGACCTTGGCCTGCTGGACATGCCGGCCTATATTTATGCTTCAAAAGACGATCATATCGTGCCATGGGATTCTGCTTATGCCTCCATGCATATCTTGCAGGGGCCAAAACATTTTGTGCTGGGGGCCTCGGGTCATATAGCCGGGGTGATCAACCCGCCCGCCAAAAACAAGCGCAATTATTGGGTCGCCAATGCAGAGGCTGAGGCAGTGCAGGGCTTGCCGGCTAGCAGTGAGTGGTTTGATAATGCCACCCAGGTTCAGGGTAGCTGGTGGCCAGACTGGTCTGAATGGCTGGTTTCTCATGCCGGCAAAAAAGTGCGGGCAAGGAAAACGCCAGGTAATGGGAGTTACCCTGAGATAGAAGCGGCACCCGGAAAATATGTAAAAGTTAAGGCAGTATAGTATTGGTATTGTTAGTAAATATAAACAGGAGATTTTATGAGTCAGAAAATTGCATATGTAACAGGTGGAATGGGCGGTATTGGAACATCTATTTGTCAGCGTTTACACAAGGAAGGTTTCAAGGTTATTGCCGGTTGCGGGCCTAACCGTAATGCCCAGAAATGGATCGATGAGCAAGCCGCACTAGGTTACAAGTTTTTTGCATCGGCAGGTAATGTCTCCGATTGGGATTCTACCGTTGCCGCTTTTGATAAAGTTAAAAAAGAGCATGGTCCTATTGATGTGCTGGTGAATAACGCCGGTATTACCCGTGATGGTGTTTTCCGTAAAATGAGTCTTGAAGACTGGAAAATGGTCATGGACACCAATCTGAACAGTCTGTTCAATGTAACCAAGCAGGTTATTGAGCACATGTATGAAAAACGTTGGGGCCGTATTATAAATATCAGTTCCGTTAACGGTCAAAAAGGCCAGTTTGGCCAAACCAACTACTCAACTGCAAAAGCGGGTATTCACGGCTTTACCATGGCGCTTGCACAGGAAGTAGCCAGTCGTGGCGTTACTGTCAATACCGTCTCTCCGGGGTATATTGGTACTGAAATGGTTCGCGCCATTCGTCCAGAAATACTGGAGCAAATTGTGGGTACTATTCCTGTTCGTCGTTTGGGTACGCCAGAAGAAATCGCATCAATGGTGGCATGGCTGGCTTCGGAAGATGCCGGCTTCAGCACTGGTGCGGACTTCTCGGTGAATGGTGGCTTGCATATGGGGTAATTCCTTGCCCCACCTTTAGTGGTGGGGTTGTACACTTCATTATATAAATAAATTATTATGATAAATTCCCCAGAAACCGGGCAAATGCGTATTATTAAAAAATACCCTAACCGCCGACTTTACGATACCGAATCCAGTGCCTATATTACTTTAGCTGATGTCAGGAAACTGGTGCTGGATAACGTCAAGTTTCAGGTACTTGACGCTAAAACCAGCGAAGATATTACCCGAAGCATCTTGCTTCAAATTATTCTTGAGCTTGAAGGGGGCGGGGTACCCATGTTCAGTTCCACCATGCTAGAGCACATCATCCGCTTCTATGGCAATGCCATGCAGGGGGTAATGGGCACGTACCTTGAAAAAAACATGCAGGCTTTTGTTGATATTCAGGAGCGTTTGGCTGATCAATCCAAGGGGATGTATGGTACTCAGTTCAGTCCCGATGCCTGGGCGCAATTCATGAATATTCAGGCCCCTGTATTGAATAATGCCATGAGCAATTATGTAGAGCAGTCCAAGAACCTGTTTGTACAAATGCAAGAACAAATGCAAAACCAGACCCAAAATATGTTTGGGACTTTTCCTTTTGTAGCGCCACAAGATAAAGATAAGAAATAAGGGTAACACGCTCCTGACTTATTTAACCTGTTTGCCTGAATGGGGAATGTGTTGTCAGCATATCAACATATTTCCCCACCTGACGGCTTTCAGCGTCCAAAAACGCTTCAATCGCTTCTGCAAAATCTTTTCTGGCAATCCAGTGTGCTGAATAGGTGGTAACGGGTAGTAAACCGCGAGCCAGCTTATGTTCACCCTGGGCCCCACCTTCAAAATAACGGAATTTGTTTTCAATGCAAAATTCAATGCTTTGCATATAACAGGTCTCAAAATGCAGGCCTGGAATAAATTCGTGTGCCCCCCAATAACGGCCATAAACGGTATCGTTACCAATAATATTAAGGGCGCAGGCAATGGGTTGCCCGTTTCTGAGGGCAAGAATCAATAAGATGTTTTCCGGACATTTTTGCAGATATGTATGGAAAAACGCATCATTCAGATAGGGTTCCCGGCCACGCTCGTAATAGGTGTTTTGATAGCAGGAAATAAAAAAATCCAGTGTTTCCCGGTTTATATCCCGACCACGCAAATGCCTGAAGCTGACATCGGCGGCAAGCACTTTTTTGCGATCCTGGCGGATTTTTTTGCGTTTGTCATAACTAAGCTGTTTCAGGAAATGCTCAAAATTTTCATAACTTTGGTTTTCCCAATGAAACTGCACATCCTCCCTAATCATATAGCCGCAAGCACGCAGAATATTTAAATCTTCGTGGTTGGGGAACAGGATGTGAAGAGAAGAAACGCCCATTTTTTTGGCGACTTCAATGGCCTGTTCAGCCAGAATCCGTTTATGTTGCAGACTATTGGCCAGTAGCCTGGGTCCTGTGACGGGTGTAAATGGAACACTGCAAACCAGTTTAGGGTAATAAGCTAAACCATGGCGCTCAAAGGCATTGGCCCATGCCATATCAAAAACAAACTCACCGCGTGAATGGGTTTTTAAATAAAGCGGCATTAGCCCCAAAGGCGTTTGGTGTTCGTCTTGCAAGTAAAGATACTGGGCATGCCATCCACAATCTGGGGCAACGCAGGTGCTAGTGTGCAGTGTTTGCAGGAAATCGGGGCCGGTAAAGGGGTTTTTCTGGCAGAATGAATGCCAGGTATCCGCTTCTAGGTCTGGAGGCGAATCAAGGATTGAAATTTGCAGTTTTTGGGACATAATGAATCAGTACAACTCGGGTAAACAGGGAATAGGTATCACGGTGATTACCGGTTTTCTTGGTAGCGGCAAAAGTCATTTTATCAGGCAATTGTTAAAGCGGCCTGATGCCGGTCAGATTGCCGTTATCGTGAATGAAATTGGCCAGGTTGGGTTGGACCACCTTATATACCGGCACTTAAGCGCACAGGTGGTTTTGCTTGAAGGCGGATGCCTGTGCTGCCAGCTGCACGCAGACCTGAGTCAGACGTTACGCGAACTGTTCATGCAGGCCATGCAAAAGAAAATACCCGCTTTCAGGCATGTCATTATTGAAACATCAGGCCTGGCGGATCCGTCTTCTATTGTATTTACTTTAAAGCATGATTTTTTTCTGAAAGAGCGCTTTTACAATGCCGGTGTTTTATGTGTGGTGGATAGTTGCCACGCGGAACTGCAACAGCAGGACAACCCCGAATGGTTAAGTCAATTGCTGGCGGCGGATGTCGTGTTGTTGTCTAAAGATGATTTGTGCCCTGAAAAGGTGCCAGCCATAAAAAATCAGATTGATGCGGTTTCTGTGGGCATGGCTGTAGTGAATAAGTCAGATATAGATCAAGAGGAAGACTTCTTTGGTTTTTTTGACACCTTGAAGCGGCAGGGCAAACATAAACTGGGTTTATTCGGTACGCGCTGGCAAATAGATGCGCATCAGTCAATAAAACCACAGGTAAGCCATACTGCCGTGGACGTCATTGCCATTACCTTTGGACAGGCAGTAAAAAGGGGGCGTTTTATTACCGCACTGGATTCTATTGGACAAAAATATGGCAGTGCATTGCTAAGAATGAAAGCGCTAGTACAGTTTGTGGGAAATGATTGTTTTTATCACGTGCATGGCGTGCATAATCAGCGTTCGGCATTTGAAGTGTTGGATATTGAGTTGCAGGAACGTGACAGTATCAAGCTATGTGTGGTATTGATTATTAAAAAAGGATATTGGGAAGAAAAAGACAGGGCGGTTTTTAATACGTAATATGCATCAATGCCGCTTACCTGCGCGGCTCATCCTTATGAGTGTCATTTTCACTGAATATATTAGCGGCAATCCAAGACATTTTTGATGCCTTGGATATATTCTAAAATGGAATGTCACCATCATCGGGAGGAGCAGGGTTGGTGGGTGAGCCTGGTTCAATGGGTGATTCTGGTGTATCAATGACATTGCCAGTGCCCTTAAGCATTTGCATCTGCTCAGCAATGATTTCTGTTGAGTAACGATCTTGGCCGGTGTTCTTGTCTTGCCATTTGCGCGTTTTAAGACGTCCTTCGACATAGACAGTGTTACCTTTTTTAAGGTATTGCCCGGCAATTTCAGCCAAACGGCCAAAAAAAGCGACACGATGCCATTCGGTTTCTTCACGGCGCTCGCCCGTGTTTTTATCTTTCCAGTTCAAGGTTGTGGCAATAGAGATATTGCACATTGTAGCCCCGTCCGGATTGTGTCTGACTTCGGGGTCCCGCCCCAGATTTCCCACTAAAATGACTTTATTGACTGATGCCATAAGGATTTCCTGAAAAAAATTATGTGAACCAGGTTTTATAGTACAAAAACAGTTAGAACTACCGGGTAATAATACAATGTTATATCCATTGTGGTTATTGCTGAGTAGCTTTGGTTTTCTGATAAGAAGTGGATATAAAAGAGCGGATAGGAATGGCAGAAAGTGCAGCAAAATTGCTGTGTTTTTTGTAATAATGGAGAGAAATGAAAAAGGCCTGTCTTTATAAGAAGACAGGCCTTTAAGTATCTGGTTGCGGGGACAGGATTTGAACCTATGACCTTCGGGTTATGAGCCCGACGAGCTGCCAGACTGCTCCACCCCGCGTCTGAAGAATTAATATTAACCCCGATGTGCTTAAACAAGCAAGCTTTTTTTGTTTATTTGCATAAATATTACAATTTGCTTATGTTTTTGTGGTTTTTTTGTGGTTTTCGAGGTTTTGATGAATGTCTTGAGGCTTTGGTGGATCAAATAGGCCTATCTTGGTAATATGTTATTTTTATACAGTGGGCCAATTGGGATTTGGCCTGCTTGGTAAATGCCAGAAACCCCAAAACCCAGAAATCACAAAACCAATAACGATTAACTCAAAAAACCAAAAATAGAAACCAGTGGCAAAAAATAGCTTATATACTGCCAATACAGGGTCAACAGCAAAAAGGCCTGCTTCAATAAAGAAACAGGCCTTTTAATATATTCTGGTTGCGGGGACAGGATTTGAACCTATGACCTTCGGGTTATGAGCCCGACGAGCTGCCAGACTGCTCCACCCCGCGTCTGAAGAATATAATAGTAGTCCTCCTGCTATAATAATGCAAGTCGTTTACCTGATTTTAATAATAAACTCTTACTGAACCATGGATGAAAATTTAATACGAAATGTGCTGGAGACCGCGTTGTTGTGTGCTCAGCAGCCAATGAAGACCGCTGATTTGGCAAAACTGTTTACAGAGTCAGATGATGTAAAAAATGATGTAATTAAGCAACAACTGATAAATTTGCAAGACGCATGGTCTAATAAAGGTTTAGAATTAGCACAATTGGCTAGCGGGTGGCGTTTTCAAAGTCGCCCACATATGCAAAAGTATTTAGAACGCCTTAATCCAGAAAAACCACCTAAATATTCAAGGGCGGTTATGGAAACATTGGCAATTATTGCCTGGCGTCAACCGGTTACACGGGGCGACATAGAAGATATCCGCGGTGTTACGGTTTCTTCCCAAATCATTAAAACTTTAGAAGAGCGTGGCTGGATAGAGGTATTGGGTCACAGGGACGCGCCTGGAAGACCTGCCTTGTTCGGGACTACAAAACAATTTTTGGATGATCTGGGATTAAAAGCGCTAGATGAATTGCCTGGTTTGGCCTCTGAGGGAGAGGTGCTTCTGGCTGCCGAAGATAAACTTGCCGACTTGTTTCCTGTCGAGGAAAGTCCGGAAGAAAATGGCAGTTACGAGCCGTCGCCAGTTGCGGATTTAAATCCTGATGTGGCAGCTGTCCCTGAAGATGGACAAGTTGTTAATAATGGGTAAAAAGCAATATACAGTTAAGTAAAAAAATGCTGGCAAGCGCAAGTTCTACTTGTTGGTGTTTAATTAATGGTGAATCATTAAGACCACTTTAATTTCAAAGTGCTTTCGGAAGAAGGTCAAATAAGCAAATATATGAATACAACAACGGAAACCGTCACGATTGTAGCGGGTGGTGATGTGCAACCTGAGTCTGCCCAGGTGAAAAGCAAAGGTCGTAAATTGCGCACGCCATTCAGGCGCAGGCGCGCTGATGCGGCAGTCGAGGGTAGAATAGAAAAAACAGTGGCTGTAGAAAATTCCGGGAACGGACCTACGCCAACCAAGCGGGCGCGCAAACCGGCTGTAAAAGGCAATGCTTCAACAGGCAGGCGTGCGCCGGCGGTCCGTAAAGGGGCGCCAGCAAACCGGCCGGTTCAAGAAACGCATGCACCTGCTTTGGAAGATGGGGTTCCGGTGTTTGATGAAAACGAATCAAACAATGCGCTGGCCTTTCTTGATAAGTCAGCAAAACTCGAGCAGCTTTTGGGTAAATACCTTACTAGCGATGCTGTCATGCCCAAACTGCATAAGGTTTTGGCTGATGCGGGTGTTGGTTCCCGACGTGAAATGGAAGAGCTGATTATTGCGGGTCGTGTTTCTGTTAATGGTGAGCCTGCTCATATTGGCCAGCGAGTTGGTATGAGTGATGTGGTGCGTATTAACGGGCGCCTGGTTACTCGTCCCAATACAAAGCGTCCGCCACGGGTAATTCTGTACCATAAGCCAGCCGGGGAAATTGTCAGTCATGATGATCCGGAAGGCCGTGCGACAGTGTTCTCACGCTTGCCTAAAATGCGTACCGGTAAATGGGTTTCGGTTGGTCGATTGGATTTGAATACCGAAGGCTTGCTGATATTTACAACCTCAGGGGATTTGGCTAATCGGTTTATGCATCCGCGATATGGCAACGAGCGTGAATATGCGGTTCGTGTATTGGGTGAGTTGGGCGCCGATAAAATTGAGTCCTTAACCAAGGGTATCAAGCTTGATGATGGTATGGCTGCTTTTGGAGCCATGGAATATATCGGTGGTGAAGGAAGTAATCGCTGGTATCGTGTCACCATTCAGGAGGGTCGTAATCGTGAAGTTCGTCGCATGTTCGAAGCGGTTGGTGTGACGGTTAGTCGCTTGATTCGTACACGTTTTGGTGAGGTTGTCTTGCCAAGGAATTTGCGTCGTGGCCGTTGGGAAGAGTTAGATGCTTCGTTGGTTGTTGCGTTGATGGTTCGTTTGGGGCTCATGAAGGCCGATGGTGAGTCTGAATCGGGAAGGGGGGGGCGTGAGCGTCAGCCAATATCGCATGACAATGCGATGCCACCCGGGTTTGAGTCCGCCGCTCCTGATTTGGGTTATGGTCCGTCTTCTTATGGTAGGGCTGGTAATGCGCCACGCTCGTCCACACGTCCGGGTGGCTTGTATAATCGTAATAATAATCAACCCCGCAATGAAGGGGGTGGGTATGGCAAAGGTGCTGACAGGAAAAATACCCGTGGTAATCGCGATGCGTCTGCCCGTCCCGAAGGAGGTAACAAGCCCAGAGGGACCTCTCGTGGTAAAGATGATTGGCAGCCCAAAGGTGCGTCTGCTCATGAGTCCAGATTGGGGTTTATTGGGCGTGGCAGGGGTGGCCGGTAGGTCGTGAGTATGTTGTTTTGTTGGTAAAATATCAAATACTTAGTAAAGTGTCGGGTTTTTTGATATAATCATAGGTTGTCTGGTTGTAATTTTTTTAAAAGGAAAAATTACAACCGGTTTATGGAACGAATATATAAAAACAATGGTTTTTGGTGTCATGAAAGCCCCTGAAATATATTATTATTTCGGCTTAACTAATTGGTTGGATGCTTAATGCAATCAGGCTAAAAGTTAATGGGCTTGCAGGGTCAAACTGGTGTTTTTGTAAACAATGGGCTGTAAAAGCCCATTTTTTTATTGTATGGCTGATTTATATACTCTTACTGAACAAGCGATAGCCGGCCTTGGGGTCGAGCTAATTGATGTCGAGCGTGCTGCGTTCGGGTTGCTGCGCGTAACCATAGATCGTGAAGGTGGCGTACGAATCGATGACTGTGAGCAGGTGTCTCGTCAATTGTCGCGGGTGTTTGAAGTTGAAAATATCGACTACAAGCGCCTTGAGGTTGGTTCGCCAGGTGTAGATCGGCCCTTGCGTACGCTGGCTGATTTTAAACGGTTTGCCGGTGAGCGGGTGGAAATTAAATTACGTGAAGCTGTGGATAATCGCAAAGCCTTTACCGGTATTTTGTCACAGGAAACAGCTTCTGATGGAACGCAGACAGGACAATTCTGTCTGGAATTTGATGTTAAAAAGAACGAAACTCAAGTCATTGTTTTTGCATTTGATGATGTAGAAAAGGCAAAACTTGATCCGGTTCTTGATTTCAAGGGTAAAAAGCGATGAGTCGCGAAATTCTTCTATTGGTTGATGCATTAGCACGTGAAAAAAATGTAACACGTGAAGTGGTTTTTAGTGCGCTTGAAAGTGCGTTGGCCTCAGCCATGAAAAAACGTTTTAAAGAAGATGCTGATATTCGTGTAACGATAGATCGGGCTACGGGTGGGCATGAAGGCTACCGTCGCTGGCTTGTCGTACCCGATGAGGCTGGTTTGCAAGAGCCTGATCGCCAGGAGCTGGTTAGCGAAGCCCAAGAAATCCAGCCTGGAATCCAGGAAGGCGAATACATCGAGGAACCCCTTGAACCTGTAGAATTTGGCCGTATCGGTGCACAAGCTGCGAAACAGGCTATCTTGCAAAAAATCCGTGATGCCGAGCGCGAACAGGTGCTCAATGATTTTCTTGATCGTGAAGAAAGCATTATTTCGGGTACGGTCAAGCGTCTTGATAAAGGCGATGCCATTATTGAGACCGGCAAAATAGAAGCCAGGCTTCCCCGCAGTGAAATGATCCCCAAAGAAAACCTGCGGATCGGTGACCGGGTTCGTGCATGGGTAGCAAAGGTAGATCGTACCGCACGTAACCAGCAAATTATTCTGTCCCGTACAGCACCCGAATTTATTCGTGAACTGTTTGAAAATGAAGTGCCTGAAATTGAACAGGGACTGCTTGAAATCAAAGCTGCCGCACGTGATCCTGGCATGCGTGCCAAAATTGCAGTGGTTGCCTATGATAAAAGAATCGACCCAATCGGAACTTGTGTTGGCATGCGTGGTTCGCGTGTAACCGCCGTGCGTAATGAACTGGGTGGCGAGCAGGTTGATATTGTGTTGTGGGCAGATGACCCTGCTGAATTTGTGATTGGTGCCCTGGCACCGGCTAATGTTGAATCCATTCTTGTTGATGAAGAAAAACATGCAATGGATGTCGTGGTCGATTCCGAGAACCTGCCAAAAGCAATTGGTTCAAAAGGCCAGAACGTAAGATTGGCTTCCGACCTTACCGGTTGGCAAATCAACATCATGACGCCCGAAGAAAATCGAAGTCGACAAGATGAGGAGCGTGCAGAAATGCGTGCCATATTCATCCAGAAACTTGATGTTGACGAAGAAATGGCCGATATCCTTATCGATGAAGGCTTTACCGGTCTTGAAGAGGTTGCATATGTACCTATTCAGGAACTGCTTGAAATTGACGGTTTCGATGAAGATACCGTTAATGAGTTGCGTAACCGTGCCCGTACCGCTTTGTTAACCGAAGCGATTGTACAGGAAGAACGTGTAGAAACCGCCCAGGATGATCTGTTAGACCTTGAAGGCCTGACACCAGAGCTTATTACCAAGCTCACCGAAGGTGGCGTTCATACACGTGATGACCTTGCCGAATTATCTACCGATGAATTGTCGGAAATAACCGGTTTGTCAGAAGAAGAGTCTGGTGAGTTAATTATCAAGGCGCGAGCCCACTGGTTTGATGAAGATGAAAACTAATCTTCATATCTGCTGCTTTAAACAGATTGCCTATTGAATGTTATTGAATTGTTGTGAAAGGGAAGAGAGAGCCTAATGCCCAGTATTACTGTTGCCCAGTTTGCCGTCGAACTGAAATTGCCTGCCAATGTGTTGCTTGAACAGCTTCGTGGGGCAGGTGTAAATGTGAATTCTGTAGAGGATAATGTCACCGAGAGCGATAAAGCCAAACTACTGGATTCCCTTCGCCGTGCGCATGGTGCAAAAGAGGGTAAGAAAATTACGGTAACACGCCGTGAAACATCAGAAATCCGCCAGGCGGATAGCTCTGGGCGCTCTCGTACTATCTCGGTTGAAGTTCGTAAAAAACGGGTTTTTGTCAAACGTGATATCACCGAAGGCAAAGAAGCTGCTGCTGAAGTAGTCAAGCCTGTTGCGCCTGCAACGGTTCCTGAAGCTGTGGTAAAAACGCAGCTGGAAGCCGCTCAAGTGCAAACAAAACCGGTGCAAAAAGAAGAAACTGCATCAGTTGCATCAACTTTTTCTGCGGAAGTGCCTTCTGAGGCAGTACAATCCCAAGATAAGCCGCAAGATGGTGTTCAATCAACTGCTAATGCATCCCCAGAAACGGTGCCTGGCGCAGCTGAAACAATACCCTCACAGCCAGAACCGGTTACTGCAGTCAATGTGACAAAAGAAGTAAAATCTACAGCGCCTGACGGTAATCTTCAGCCGCAAGCTCAACAATCGCCGGTCAAACCGGATGAATCATCAATTACATCTCAACAGGTTGAGAACAAAGAAGTGCATACTGAATCCAAAAATGTGCCGTCTGCTTCAGTAAAAGCTGATCAGAAACCAGCTCAGACGTCGACGGTAAAAAACAAATCTCCAGAGTCAGGCCGTGTTAATGAACACCGTGATGCCAAGACATCACGACCGGCTGATCATAAGCCTGCCCAAGCTAAGCAGGGCGGCAGAAACGAAGTGGCTAAGGGTAAAGCGCCCGCTACCACATCGACTGCTAATAAAGATGTCAATATTCGTCACAAAAGGCCTGTTGCAGAGCCAAGACGTGAGCCGGTAGAGAATGCCGCCCGCGAAGAAGCGCGTCGTCAGGCCGAAGCCGAAGCGGCTGCCTTACGTGATATGCTTAATCGTCCTCGCAAAGTATTGCGTGCAGCACCCGCCAGTACCGAAGGGGCTGAGGCAGGCAAGAAAGTAGTCAAGAAAGAAGTCAAGCCTGCCGTAGTTGCCAAAAAGCCAGAGCGTGATAGCAACTGGAATGATGGTTCACGTGGTAAAAAACCTGCCGAGAAGCGTGGCGCAACACCTGCCAAAGCCCAGGAAGAGGGCTGGCGTGCTGGTGGTGGTCGTGGCGGTTCCAAAAACAACCGCAGGAATCAGCCTCAGCAAGTCAAAGAACCGGCAGCACCAGAGTTTATTGCCCGTGATGTGCATGTGGCAGAAACCATTTCAGTGGCCGATCTGGCTCATAAAATGTCGGTCAAGGCAGCAGAAGTCATCAAGCTGTTAATGAAGATGGGTCAAATGGTTACTATTAACCAGATTCTTGACCAGGAAACTGCCATGATCGTGGTTGAAGAATTTGGCCATCATGCTATTGCAGCCAAACTGGACGATCCCGAGGCCTTCCTTGATGAAAGCGTTGAAAGCGTCGAGGTCGAACTGTTGCCGCGTGCACCAGTTGTTACCGTGATGGGTCACGTTGACCATGGTAAAACATCTCTTCTTGACTATATCCGTCGTGCCAAAGTGGCCGTGGGCGAAGCCGGGGGCATTACCCAGCACATTGGTGCTTACCGTGTTAAAACCGAAGGCGGTGTAGCCACCTTCCTTGATACACCGGGACACGAGGCGTTTACCGCCATGCGTGCACGTGGTGCCCAAGCTACTGATATTGTTATCCTTGTGGTTGCTGCTGATGACGGTGTCATGCCGCAAACGCGTGAAGCCATTCACCATGCCAAAGCGGCTGGTGTACCTATGGTTGTGGCCATTAACAAGGTGGACAAACCCGAAGCCAACCCCGAGCGTGTCAAACAGGAATTGGTCGCCGAGGAAGTGGTGCCAGAAGAGTACGGTGGTGATGTGCCATTTGTGCCGGTGTCCGCCAAAACCGGTTTCGGTATTGATGATCTGATTGAAAACGTACTGTTGCAAGCTGAAGTTCTTGAATTGAAAGCAGCCGTTGATGCACCTGCCAAAGGCGTGGTGATTGAGTCTAGTCTTGATAAAGGACGTGGTCCTGTTGCTACTATTCTGGTTCAAAGTGGTACGCTGAAACGTGGGGATGCTATTCTGGTTGGTGCAAGCTATGGTCGTGTACGTGCCATGCTTGATGAAACAGGTAAAAACATTCCTAAAGCGGGGCCATCCGTCCCTGTCGAAATCCAGGGTCTGTCTGATGTTCCTGCCGCGGGTGACGAAGTCCAGGTAGTTATTGATGAGCGTAAAGCACGTGAAATCGCCTTGTTCCGTCAAGGTAAGTATCGTGACGTGAAACTGGCTCGCCAACAGGCCGCCAAGCTTGAGTCCATGTTTGACAACATTGGTGAAGGCATGCAAACACTTGAGCTCATTATTAAAACTGATGTTCAGGGTTCACAGGAAGCGCTGGTGCAATCACTGGTCAAACTGTCTACCGATGAAATCCGTGTACGGGTTGTGCACGCGGCTGTTGGTGGTATTTCTGAAAGTGACGTTAACCTGGCCATTGCATCTAATGCGGTTATTATTGGTTTTAACGTACGTGCAGACCAAAGTTCGAAAAAATTGGCCGAATCCAATGGCATTGATATCCGTTATTACAACATTATTTATGATGCGGTAGATGAAGTTAAAAATGCCATGTCCGGTATGCTTGCGCCAGAAAAACGTGAAGAAGTGATTGGTATGGTTGAAATTCGCGAGGTATACAGCATTTCCCGTATTGGTAAAGTAGCCGGATGTATGGTTACCGATGGTATGGTACGCCGGGATTCACAAGTACGTCTGCTACGTAATCATGTGGTTATCTGGTCTGGTTATATCGACTCCCTCAAACGCTTCAAAGATGATGCCAAAGAAGTGAAATCCGGTTTCGATTGCGGTATCACATTAAAAGGCAACAACGATATTGAAGTGGGCGATCAGCTTGAGATCTTCGAAATCAAAGAAATTGCCCGTACGCTGTAAATTTTATTATGAATCGACACAAGTCAAAATCACCTGCCAGCCGTAATGTACGACTGGCAGATCAGATACAGAAAGATCTTGCAATCCTTGTTCAACGTGAGTTGGATATGTCTCGAGTAGGTCTTATTACCTTAACCGGGGTGGATCTAAGCGCAGATTATGCACACGCAAAAGTGTATTTCACGGTTCTGGGTGCAGAGCCTGATGTGGCCTCTGCTGCCCTGAACGAAAAGTCGGGCTGGTTGCATTCATTGCTGTTTAAAATGTTGCACATTCATACTGTACCCACGCTGCGTTTCATTCATGATGAGCAGATGGCGCGTGGTATTGAGATGACGCAGCTTATTGATCGTGCAAACCGTCCGGCAGATTTTCCTGTGCAAACAGACAATCTTGATGATATTGAAACAGGCAAAAAATAACTGCTTGGTATTTGGGTAAATAAATGGGACGAAGGAAAGGTCTGGACATTACCGGGGTGTTGTTGCTTGATAAACCTGTGGATTTATCAAGTAACCATGCCCTGCAAAGAGCCAGACGCGCAATGGATGCAAAAAAAGCCGGTCATACAGGAACATTAGATCCATTTGCGACCGGCTTGTTAGTCTGCTGCTTTGGAAAAGCAACTAAAATATGCGGTCCCATGCTGAATGTGGATAAAAAATATATTGCCACCCTTCAGTTGGGTTCTGAAACCGATTCGGGTGACCTGACGGGTACCGTCGTTCAGGAAACTGCGGATTTTGCTGGTATTACGGCAGAACAGTTAAACAAAGTATTACCTGATTTTTTGGGTGAAATACAGCAAATACCGCCGATGTATTCGGCCTTGAAGCGGGATGGGCGCCCGCTTTATGAATATGCACGCCAGGGAATAGAGCTTGAGCGTGAACCTCGTACAATAACAATATACGAAATAAATGTGCTGCGTGTTCAACCTACGGTGGTTGAGCTAGAAGTGTTCTGCAGTAAAGGAACTTATATACGCACACTTGCCCAGGATATTGGAAGGGCATTGGGTTGCTTTGCGCACCTTATTGCCTTGCGGCGAACGGCTGTTGGCCCGTTTACCATAAACGATGCAATACTCCTTGAGGCTTTGCAGAGTATGGAATCACCGGTTAACAAGCTGATGGCCCTGGATGAACTACCTGACGGTCTGGTGCCGTTAAAACTACTTCAAAAGGAAATACTATGAGCCAAGCGCTCCGTAACGTTGCGATTATTGCTCACGTTGACCATGGTAAAACAACAATGGTTGACCAATTGTTACATCAGGCGGGTACATTCCGTGATAACCAGCATATTGCTGAGCGTGTCATGGACTCCGGCGATATCGAAAAAGAACGTGGCATTACTATTCTTTCAAAGAACTGTGCTGTCGAATATGAAGGTACCCACATCAATATTATCGATACTCCCGGACACGCCGACTTTGGTGGTGAGGTAGAGCGTGTATTGTCGATGGTTGATGGCGTTTTGCTGCTGGTTGATGCGGTGGAAGGTCCTATGCCACAAACCCGTTTTGTGACCAAGAAAGCCCTTGCCCTTGGCCTGAAACCTATCGTTGTGGTTAATAAAATTGACCGCCCCGGTGCGCGTCCCGATTTTGTGATCAATACTACTTTTGACTTGTTTGACAAACTGGGAGCCACTGAAGAACAACTGGATTTCCCGGTTATTTACGCTTCAGGCCTGTCTGGTTTTGCCGGTCTGACTGATGATGTGCGTGAAGGTGATATGCGTCCTTTGTTTGATGCAATCCTGAAATACGTTCCGCAACGAGACGATGACAAAGAAGCGCCTTTACAAATGCAAATCATCTCTCTTGATTACAATAGCTATGTGGGCAAGATTGGTGTGGGCCGTATCAACCGTGGCCGTATTCGTACGGGCCAGGATGTAGTGGTTAAATTTGGTGAAGATGGCGCGACCTCCAAGGGACGTGTCAACCAGGTGCTTAAATTTCAGGGCCTTGAGCGTGTTCAGGTAGATTCTGCCGATGCCGGTGATATTGTCCTGATTAATGGTATTGATGAAATCGGTATTGGCTGTACCTTGTGTGATCCGGTCAAGCCTGAAGCCCTGCCAATGCTGAAGATTGATGAGCCGACTTTAACCATGAACTTCATGGTGAATACCTCACCCTTGGCGGGCCGTGAAGGCAAGTTCGTGACCAGTCGCCAGATTCGTGATCGCCTTAATCTCGAGCTGAAATCCAACGTGGCCCTGCGTGTAAAAGATACCGATGATGATACCGTGTTTGAGGTATCTGGCCGTGGTGAATTGCACCTGAC
>Ga0172382_10005876_pt1 | contig 18084 bp, 14 predicted proteins | sample Leawel138RmetaG_FD_122245 | JGI IMG/M metagenome (GOLD analysis project Ga0172382, IMG submission 122245) | Leachate microbial communities from a municipal landfill in Southern Ontario, Canada - Leachate well 138R metaG | ecosystem: Engineered > Solid waste > Landfill > Unclassified | place...
GACCATGTCGTCGAGGCGCCACTCGTCCACCGCGGTCAGGTCGTAGAGCATGCGGTTGGCCGAGCAGGTCTCGTCGGCCACCACCACGCCGCCGGCCTCTTCGATGAGCAGCGGCAGCTTGAGATTGGGAAAGATGGGCGGCGAGCCGGTGAACAGGATGCGCGGCGCCTTGCGCTGGGCGGCCTGAAAACTCTCCTGCAGGCGTTGCTGCAACTCCTGATTCAGTGCCTCCACCGCCGCGGTCCAGCGTTCGATGTCGTCGAAGAAGAACGCGTTGGTGACCAGGAAGGCATCTTTGCCGAGGAACACCGCGGGCTGGCTCTTGCGGAGCTGGTGCAGCGTGCGGAACGCCGCCTGCGCACGCGCCGTGCGCGCCATGGCTGCCTTGAGCGCCTTGCGGGTCAGTCGCTTGCCGGTGACTTCACTGAGCTGCACGGCGAACTGCCGCACGCTGCGTTGCCAGTAGAGCCGCGCCTCCTCGCTCTCCTTGGCCGGCGGCAGTTCCAGGTCGTACACCCGGTGGCCCATCGCCTCGATCATGGCGCTGGCCTTTTTCTTCTGGTCGCAAGTGGTGGGGTTGACGATCAGATCGAGCTTGCCGACGCGCGGCACCGGGTCTTGGCTACTGAGCATGCCCAGCGTCGCCTTCACCAGCGAACAGGACTTGGCGGGCATGAAATCGCCGCCGATCTGATCATAGTGATAGGCGCCGTTACACAGGCGCACCGGGGTGGCGCCGACGGCGTGGATCAATTCCTCCGGCGCCTGGATGCAGGTGGTGCCGATACGCATCCCCTCGTATGACAGGGCCTCGCCCTGGCAGTAGACGCGGCGGAACAGGTCGTAGAAGTAATCCATCGCCCGCGGGTTGTCATCGAAGCGGTCGGTGATGTGGTCGAGGATGTGCTCCGCCTCGCGCGCCTGACGGCTGTGATTGAACGATAGGGGTTGGCGCTCACTCACCGGCGGCTCCTTTGTTCATACGTTTGATGAAGCCCTGTTCGGTCGCTTCGAAAAGGGTGACGCCCGCGAAAGTGGCCTTGAGGGCGCCGTCCTCGGGGCAGGCGGAGACGCATTTCAGGCACAGGATGCAGTCGTCCTGCATGATGCGCGTGGTGTTCACCTCGTCAGCGATCTCCTTGATGTCCATGTCGCACACGCGGTAGCAATCACCGCAGCGGGTGCATTTGCCGCCGTCCTTGCGCAGTTGCAGCAGCGCCGGCCGGGAGAGCAGGTAGTGCAGCGCGCTCATGGGGCAGAAGAAGCAGAAGAAACGCTTTTTCACGAAGGCGCCTGCGAAGAATCCGCCGGTGATGAGCATGCCCAGCGCGGTCATGATCATGGTGCTCTTTTCCGCGAAGTTGACCGTGAGCTGCGAGGTGTCGCCGGTGAACAGCGGGAGGATCATGCGACCCGGGCAGATGTCGCAAAAGGGCGTGCCCAGGCTGTGCGGCAGCAGTCCGCCGCCCACCGCCAGGGGCATGAGGAGGGTGAGGGCAAGCAGCACGTACTTGATCACCGTGAGACGGCGGAAGGCGGCCTCGCGATAGCGCGAAAAGCGCACGCCCAGACGCGTGCGCAGCGCGGTGATCCAATCCTGCAAGGTGCCGAGCGGACAGGCGTAGCCGCACCAGGCCTTGTTGAGCACGAAGAACCACAGGGCGAACAACACGAAGGCCTCTAGGACTCCGAGAATCGCCCAACTGAACAGCCGTTCCCAGGGCACGCTCAACTGGTGTTGCAGCGGCAGCAGGTAACACACGCCACCACGGCTTTCACCGACGAAACCACAGGCGAAGGTGGGCAGGCTGTTGCCCAGGTTCACGGCGGCGTAACCGCCATAAACGAACAGCACGAAGAAGCCCAGTTGCAGCCAGAAGCGGAAGCGCCTGAGGTCGATGCCGTTGATCCACTGCCTAATCATGGAAGCGCACCTCGCGAAACGGCCGGGTGCGGCGCCGGCGATAGACATAGGCGCCCAGACCGCCGAAGCTCAAACCAAACAGGCCGATGGCGAGGCCGTAGGCGTAGGACTGGTAATCGCGGCTGGACGGGTGGTATTGCCCGGCCAGGGTGGCCTGGTAGCGGGTGCGCGCGTAGGGCGCGCCGTCCAGGGTGCCGGCCTCGTCCGTCTCCCGGGTGGCCACCACCAGGAAGTCCTGCCGGTGGCGGTAATCGAAGTCATCCCAATCGGGGAAGTAGTCGCGCACGAGGATGAAACGGGCGCGGCCTTCCGCGTCACTGTGCACGGTATTGCGCCAGCCGGAAGCGGTGGTCATCGTGACCTCCGCCCCTGCCACGGGTGCGCCGTGGGCCAGCACGCGAAACATCACCGTGTCGCCGAAGCCGAGGCGGGTATGAAAATCTTCCTTGTGGAGGCGTTCGCGGACGAGCTCCAGGGGAATGCTCGCCAGGTGTTTGGGCGGCATCTTGCTCTGCACATCGTCGTGGCCTTCGCGACAGCTGTGCTTGAGCACCTCCGCCTTGGCCACGCTGACATGCAGGTGAGCGTCCCGCACCTGTCGCTGGGTCAGATAGACGTCGTAGAAACCTTCCTGTGCCACGGGGAAGCGCCATTGACTGTGCTTCCCTGTTGGATCGGCCGATGGTGTGCTGTGCACGCCGGCAGGATCCTGCACCAGGAATTCACCGCCCGTGGCCGCCGCCGCATAGCCGGCGGTAGCCGGGGTCGGCCCGGTGCGTAGCCACAGGCGCTTGAAAAACGTGCCCCGCGGGCCGGGTTCCAGCCAGCCGCCGTGGGCACTGCGCAGCCGCGCGGTCATGGCCGGGTCGGGCGGCTGGTCCGACAGCCACAGGGGCTCCGCCGCCACGTACTGTCCACAGAGGGCCAGGCACAGCACCGCCCAGAAACGAAAGACCACCATCGAAAGTCTCCTCAAGGGCAGGCTACCACTGGTAGGAAAGTCCGGCGTAGAACGTGCGTGGGACACCCACGTCAAATTCGCGGCCGCCAGGCTTGAAACTCACCCGCTCGGCGTACTTCTCGTCGGTGAGGTTCAACACGTGTGCCCACCAGGACCAGTGCGCGCCGCTCCAGGTGACGCGCAGGTGGAACAGATCGGGCCGGTCGGCCTTGCCGGCCGGGTCGTCGTTGCTGTCGCTGGTGTAGTACTCAGTGATGGTGTTCCACTCCAGCTCAGCGGCGAGCCCGGGCATCGGCAGCCAGGTAAGGCGCGTGTCCAGGTGATGCTTGGGCGATGCCTGCAGCGTGTTGCCGCTCAGGTCGTCACTGCCGTCCACGTAGTCGAGATAACGGTTGTCGGCATAGGTGTGCGCCACGTCCAGGCGCCAGTGGTCGTGGGGCTGCCAACCGAGCAGGGTCTCCACGCCCTGGACCCGCACCTCGCCTGCGTTGACGTATTTCTCCAGGCGTTCGTTTTCCACCAGCATGTCGGTGATGGTGGTGCGGTAAACGGCCACGTCGTAGGTGAAGCGGCTGGCCGGAATCCGGCCACGCAGGCCGACTTCCACGTTTTCGGCCCGTTCGGGATCGAGGTCGGGATTGGCGTCGTAGCCGCGGCCGCCCACGAACAGATGGGTACGGCTCGGCACCACGAAACCCTGCCCGTAACCGATCCAGGCGGTGTTATGCGGATTGAGGTCGAAGCTGGCGCCCGCCTTGGGGCTCACGTGGCCGAAGGTCTTGGATTCGTCAAAGCGGGTGGTGCTCCCGCGCGAGGTCTTGTGACCCTCCGCGGAGTACTCGATGCGGTCGTAGCGCGCGCCGAGCGAGAGGCGCAGGCGCTCAAGCGGGGCGATCTCGTATTGAACGAACGGCGAGGTTCCGACGGCGGTCACGTCGAACTGCTGAGCGACGGCGCTGGACGTGGTGCGCCCCTCGAAGGTGGTGGTGTCCAGGGCGCTGTGCAGCAGGTCCAGACCGGTGATCAGTTGCGAACGGGAGGCCTCGAAGTCCTGCCGGTACAACGCCACCAGGTTGTGGTTCACCACGTCGTTGCTGCTGATGCCGCCGATGGCGCTGTAGGAAGGCGTGCCCTCGGTCTGGCTGTGCCTCACGCCGTAGGAGATGTCGAGGGCGGAACGGCTGCCCAGCTGGCGCTCGTACTTGACGGTGCCCGACACGGATTCCTCATCGTTGTAGGCATCCAGCACCGCCGCCTGGCGCCAGTCGCTCTTGAACTGCGCCTCGCTCAGCGAGCCCGGGTCCTCCTGGAAATTGTCCAGGTATTCGGCACGAACGGTCACGCTGGACTGGAGGTCCGGCGCAAACTGAAGCTTGCCGCTGGCGGCGCGCCGACGACGTGCGGTGCGGTCCTGCCAGCCGTCGGTGTCGAGGAAATTGGCGTCGGCGAAATAGCCCAGCGCGCCGAGGGTGCCCGCGGCCGAAACGCCGCCGCGCCGGCGCTGGTGCTCACCCAGTTCACCCCACACCCGATATTCCGGATCCAGCGGCGGCTCGCGGGTGATGACGTTGATTACGCCGCCAAGCGCGTTACTGCCGTAGAGCGCGGAGGCGGGCCCGCGCACCACCTCCACCCGTTCGATGTCGAAGGTGTTGGTGTCTTCCGCGCCCGAGATGGTGCCGGTACCGAAGGCGGCGCGCGTGGCCAGGCCGTCGACCAGGTTGATGGTGTAATTGCGGCCGCTGGGGATGCGCAGGTTGCGGATCATGCTGTAGCCCGGGATCCGCTTCATGAGCTCGGTGGTGGCGCTGGTGAACTTGATGGTGTCCAGTTCCTCCTTGCCGACCACGCTGACTGCGGCCGTCGTGTCCTGGAGTTCCGAGGCCATGCGCGTGGCGGTGACCGAGATCACCGGATGGTCCGGTGCTGTGGCATTTTTTGCGGTGGTTTGTGCCTGTGCGCCGGCGGCGATGGTGAAGAGGCTGGATACCAGACAGGCGATGCGGGTGAAGCGCGTGGCAGTCATCATGGGGCCCATCAACGATCTTTCATGGCTAGGCGACGCCTCCGTGCGACAGGGGGAAACACCGATGGATCAGCAACATCCATGCCAGCCGCAAGTCATTGATATGTGTCGGCGCCCGTAGTTGGCGGGCCGCAGATCGGGCGATTTGCCACAACGAGTGAGCGAAAAGACCCGACCATTGCCGGGTTCGGTGCGGGCTGTCGATGGGAGATTGGGTGTGAAGGTGCGGTACGCTGGTATGCAGCGAACGTCCGGGTCGGGATTGCCTTTGCCGTACGCGCCTTGTCCCTCCGCAGGGTGCTGCCTACAATCCGGAGCGCACCCGCCGGCATGCCCGGGCCATGAACACGCAGCCGTGGTGCGGCGAACCCGCGGCGCTATCAGGACAGACATCGAACCCGCTGCCGCCCGGCGGAGTATGATGGGCACGGCCTCGCCGGCCCGCCCTGGACGCTCGACGGACCGCCCACCGGCGACACTTCCGTAGATTCAAGAAGAAAGATCAAGACCCATGCAAAACTCGCAAAACCTCTTCGCCGCGGCCCAGAAACACATTCCGGGCGGTGTCAATTCGCCCGTGCGGGCGTTCCGCGGCGTGGGCGGCGACCCGGTGTTCGTTAAGCGCGTGAACGGCGCCTACATGTGGGGCGAGGACGATCGCCGCTACATCGATTACGTGGGTTCGTGGGGCCCGGCCATCGTCGGCCATGCCCACCCGGCGGTGGTGAAGGCGGTGCAGGACACGGCGGCGGACGGCCTCTCCTTCGGTGCGCCCTCGGTGCGCGAGACCGTCATGGCCGACCGCTTGTGTGAGCTGGTACCCTCCATGGACCTGGTGCGCATGGTGAGCTCCGGCACCGAGGCCACCATGTCGGCCATCCGCCTGGCACGTGGCCACACCGGCCGCGACAAGATCGTGAAGTTCGAAGGCTGTTATCACGGCCATTCCGATTCCCTGCTGGTGAAGGCCGGTTCGGGCGCACTCACCCTGGGCGTACCGAGCAGCCCGGGCGTGCCGGCCGCGCTCGCCGAACACACCCTGACCCTGCCCTACAACGACCTCCAGGCCGTGCGCGACACCTTCGTGGAAATGGGTGGGCAGATTGCCTGCATCATCGTGGAGCCGGTGGCCGGCAACATGAACTGCATCCCGCCGGTACCTGGCTTCCTGGAAGGCTTGCGCGAGGTGTGCGATGCCTACGGCACCGTGTTGATCTTCGACGAGGTAATGACCGGCTTCCGCGTCGCCCTCGGCGGTGCCCAAGCGCACTACGGCATCGTTCCGGACCTCACCACCCTCGGCAAGGTGGTGGGTGGCGGCATGCCCGTGGGCGCCTTCGGCGGCAAGCGCGCCATCATGGAAGAGATCGCCCCGCTCGGTCCCGTCTATCAGGCCGGTACGCTGTCGGGCAACCCGGTGGCCATGGCCGCGGGCCTTGCCACCCTCGACCTGGTACAGCAGCCCGGTTTCTACGAGGAACTGGCCCGCAAGACGGCCTACCTGGCCGAAGGCATCATGGGCGCGGCGAAGCAGGCCGGCGTGTCCATGAGCGAGAACCATGTGGGCGGCATGTTCGGCCTGTTCTTCACCAGCGAGGCGAAGATCACCAGCTACGGCCAGGCCGTGAGCCGCTGTGACGTGGAGCGCTTCAAGCGCTTCTTCCACGGCATGCTGGAGGAAGGTGTTTACCTGGCGCCATCCGCCTTCGAGGCCGGTTTCGTCTCTGCGGCGCACACCCAACAGGACCTGGACGACACCATCGCCGCCGCGGCACGGGTGCTGACGCGGATCTGAGTCTCATGCACTACCGCATCCTCCCGGTCACCGCGTTTCAGCAGAACTGCTCGCTGATCTGGTGCGACGCTACCCGTCATGGGGCACTGGTGGACCCGGGCGGCGACGAGGAGCTGCTGCTCGCGGCGGCGGAGCGGGAGGGCGTGACCATCGAGCGCCTATTGCTCACCCACGGCCACGTGGACCACGTGGCAGCGGCGGGCGACCTGGCCCGCCGCCTCGGTGTGCCCATCGAGGGGCCGCATGAAGACGATCGCTTCTGGCTGGAGGCGTTACCGCAGCAATCGGCGCATTTCGGTTTTCCGCACGCCGATGCTTTCCTGCCCGATCGCTGGCTGCAGGAAGGCGATGTGGTCAGCATCGGCCAAGTGAAGCTGGAGGTGCTCCACTGCCCGGGGCACACCCCCGGCCACATCATCCTGTTCGCGCGCGCCGCACAAGTGGCCTTCGTGGGCGACGTACTGTTCCACGGCTCTATCGGCCGCACCGATTTCCCGCGCGGCGATCATGCCGCGCTGCTCGATTCCATCCGTCACAAGCTGCTTCCACTCGGTGACGACATCACCTTCGTACCGGGCCACGGGCCGGTCTCCACCTTCGGCGAGGAACGTCGCAGCAATCCGTTTTTGCGGTAGAAGTCCGCGAGCGGACTTCCTCATCAACGTTTCTTGCCGATGAGGTCCGCGATCATGCGGTCGTAGTAGGCCTTGGCGCCGCCTTCCATGAAGAAGTAGGCGGGTACTTGTTCGGCTTCGAGGTAATACTGCAGCCAGCGTACCTGGTGGCCGGCGGCATCGTAGATGAGCAGCGTACGACCTTCGCGCTTGGCTTGGTCCACGTAACGCTTCAGTGCCTTGTTGTCGAGCGGAACGGAGACCTGCACCGCCGGGAATAGCGACGTGCCTTCCTGCTGATACCGGTCACGGACATCGAGCACCAGGGTACCTGCGCTGATACGCTGCTCGAACGCCTCGGGACTCAGGGTGTGGGCGGCAAATGCTTCCTTGCCGATGAGTCGCGCCGGATCCACCGGTGATTGGCCGAGCATCTCGGATTGGTCCGGGTATCGTTTCACCCAGTCGAATACGCCGGCGTCGTAGGCGAACACGTCTTGCACACCTTCCTTCTCGGCCGCGAGCACGGCTTGATAGGACTTCATGCAGGTTCGGCCGTTACAGTAGAACACGATGGGTTTACCGGAACCGGCGCGCAGCGTACGCACCTGCTCGCCGAAGCCAGGCTCGCCGATGGGGAGGTTGAGTGCGCCGGTAATGTGCAGCGTCTCGAATTCATAGCGGGAACGAACGTCGACCACTTCCACGTCGCCGCGCCGGGTGTGCAGGTCGTCGAGCGCAATCCACTTGACGGTGGGATACAGGCGCCGGCCTTCGAACTCGTCGGACCCCCAGGCAGGGTCAACGAGAAAAAAACACAGCGGCAGCAAGAGAACGCCAAAGTGACGGAGCATGCACTCCTCCCGATTGTTGTTATTAGTTCGTCGGGAGCATCCTACCGGAACGATCCAGAGGCAGATCGATTTCGCACACCCAGCGGCGCGCAGGTGTGACAGGCCTCACACCTTTACATGCACCGCCGCACCAAGCTGCATGGGGTGCCGCGCCAACACGCCGAAGCCAGGCGCAACCACGGGGGCAACGGTCAGCTTCCGACCACCGGCGCATGCCTGTGCAGCACGGTCGCTGAAGCGTGCCCAGTGGATATCTTCGCCGCGTTCCTTTCGTTCTACTTCGCCGCTGCCAGTGCCTGTTCCACGTCGGCAAGGATGTCGTCGATGTGTTCGATGCCGATGGACAGGCGCACCAGATCGGCGGAAACGCCGGCGGCTTGGAGTTCCTCCTCGTTCAACTGCCGGTGCGTGGTGGTGGCCGGATGACAGGCGAGCGACTTGGCGTCACCAATATTCACCAGACGCACGATGAGCTTGAGGGCATCGATGAATTTTGTGCCCGCCTCACGCCCGCCCTTGATGCCGAACGACAGAATGCCGGACGCGCGGCCGTCCATGTATTTCTTCGCCAGTGCGTGGTCCGGATTGTCGGGCAGGCCGCCATAGTTGACCCAGGACACCTGGGGATGATCTTTCAGGTATTCAGCCACGCGCTGCGTGTTCTCGCAGTGGCGGTCCATACGCAGTGGCAACGTCTCGATGCCCTGCAGCACCAGGAAGGCATTGAAAGGTGACAATGCGGCACCCATATTGCGCAGCGGTACCACACGGGCGCGCGCGATGAATGCGGCCGGGCCGAAGTGCTCGGCATAATTCACGCCATGATAGGAACGGTCCGGCGTGGTGAGCAGTGGGAAGCGATCGGCGTGGGCCGTCCAGTCGAACTTGCCCGAATCCACGATCACGCCGGCGATACTGGTGCCGTGGCCGCCCATGTACTTGGTGAGTGCGTGCACGATGATATCGGCGCCGTGCTCGAAGGGGCGCCACAGATAGGGCGTGGGCACGGTGTTGTCCACGATGAGCGGCACGCCGCGCGCGTGCGCCACGTCGGCGAGGGCCGCCACATCCACGATATTGCCCGCAGGATTGCCCACGGATTCGCAGTAGACCGCCTTGGTATTGGCGTCGATGAGGGCGGCAATGCCCTGGATATCGTCGTGCGGCGCGAAACGTACCTCGATGCCGAAGCGCGGCAGGGTGTGCGCGAACAGGTTGTAAGTACCACCGTAGAGCTTACTGGTGGTAACGATGTTGTCACCGGCCTGGGCGATGGTCTGAATGGCGTAGGTAACCGCGGCCATGCCCGAGGCCACCGCCAGCGCGCCCACGCCACCTTCCATCTCGGCCACACGCTGTTCAAGCACGGCATTGGTGGGGTTCATCATGCGCGTGTAGATATTGCCCGGCACCTTCAGGTCGAACAGGTCGGCACCGTGCTGGGTGTCGTCGAAGGCGTAGGACGTGGTCTGATAGATGGGCACGGCCACGGCCTTGGTAGTCGGGTCCGGGCTATAGCCGCCGTGCACGGCAATGGTTTCGATCTTCAAGTCAGACTTCCCCCTTAACGATGGTTAGCTAGCGCCCGTATTCGGTGGACGGGCGTCGTGAAGAGAGAAGATATCGCAGAATGAGCGGTGCCGGACGCACCCGCGCTAGAATTTTGCCCACATGGAATCCTCTTACATCGAGGCACTGCTGAACTGGCTTTCCGCCCACTCCGGAATGGCGGGCCTGGTGGCATTCGCCATCGCCCTGCTCGAATCCCTGGCGATGGTAGGTCTGTTCATGCCCGGTGCGGTGCTCATGTTTGCGGTGGGCGCGGTGATCGGCACCGGCGCGCTGCCCTTTTGGCCCATGATGGCTTGGGCCGCCGCGGGCGCCATCGCGGGCGACGGCATCAGTTTCTGGCTGGGGCGGCATTTCCACCAGGGGCTCGCCCAGCACTGGCCATTCCGTAGCCATCCACAGTGGCTCGAGAGCGCAGGTGTGTTCTTCCAACGCCACGGCGGCAAGAGCGTGCTGTTTGGACGCTTCGTGGGCCCGATCCGTCCGGTGATCCCCGCGGTGGCGGGCATGATGAACATGCCTGTCGGTCGTTTCCTGCTGGTCAACGTGTTCTCCGGGCTGTTGTGGGCACCGGCCTATCTGCTGCCGGGGATCGTATTCGGTGCATCGCTGGGGCTGGCCGCGGAGGTGGCCGGCCGCCTGGTGCTGCTGGTGCTGGCCCTGACGGCGGTGGTAGGGCTCAGCGTGTGGGCCGTACGTAGCGCCTGGCGTTTCATGCAACCGCGTGCACAGGCGCTCGTCCGGCACGGGCTTGCTTTCGCGCGCGCCCATCCCATGGCGGGGCGCATCCCCGCCGCACTGCTCGACCCCTCGCGCCACGAACTGACCGGATTGGCGGTGCTCGGTGGCATCCTGATCGTGGCCTCGGCAGTGTTCATCGCGTTGCTTGATGAGGTGGGCGCAAGCAGCGACCTCGCCAGTGCGGACAACGTGGTCTACCACGTCCTGCAATTGCTGCGCACCCCCTGGATGGATCGGGTGATGGTCGTCATCACTGCGCTGGGCGACTGGCAGGTATTGTTAGCGCTATTCGCGGTGCTGTTCGTCTGGCTCGCATTGCACCGGCGCTGGAGTGCCGCATTGCACTGGCTGGCCGCAGCGGCCTTCGCGCAAATCCTCATCCAGGCGGTAAAAATGACCACCTCGGTGGCACGTCCGGTGGACGTGTACGCGGGCGCAACCGCATTTTCCTTTCCCAGTGGCCACGCCACCTCGTCCATGGTGGTGTATGGCTTTCTCGCCGTGCTGGTGGCACGCGAACTGCCGCCGGCGCGACGCTGGCTCGCCTATGCCGCGACCGCACCGTTCATCACACTCATTGCCTTCTCACGCCTCTACCTTGGCGTGCACTGGCTCTCCGATGTGGTGGGTGGTCTGAGCCTCGGGCTTATCTGGGTGGCGCTGCTCGGCATTGCCTACCGGCAGCATCCAGCCGCCACGCTGTCCTGGCGCCGGCTGGTGGCAGCGGCGTCACTCAGCCTGGCCGCAGCCGCCGCCATACACGTCCCGGCCCATTTCACCGCTGACCTGCTGCGCTATCGTGTGGAGCCGGTGCTTTCGTCCATGGCACATACGGCCTGGTGGTCGACGCACTGGCATTCCCTGCCCGCGGCGCGGGAAGACCTGCGCGGCCGGCCGGCACATCCGCTCAATGTGCAATACGCCGGCGAACTCGCACCGCTGGCTACCCGGCTCGCGCAGGCGGGCTGGCATACGCCACCACCGCTGAACGCCATCAACTGGTTGCGCTGGTTCGGCGGCGGGTCGATCGCTACCCTGCCGCTACTGCCCCAGGTACACGACGGACGCCATGAGCAGCTGCTGCTGGTGAAGCCCGAACCAGAGGGGCGGCTCTACGCGCTGCGCCTGTGGGACAGCGGCACGCGCCTGCAACCCCATGGGCAAACACTGTGGATCGGCACCGCAAGCGAGCTCGTGACCCAGCGCCCGTTTCCCGGTTTCGCGCTGCCGCGCACCGTGCGCGGATTCACAACTGCACGCGATGCACTGGCGCAGGACTTGGCAAACGGAGACATGCAGATCAGGGAGGTGGACGGCGTGCTGCTAGCGGCAGGCTCAGGCCAATTCGCCCAGTTCGATCATGGCGCGCAGTCGGTCCAGGCGTTCGATGGGGTCGTCCAGTTGCAACAGAAGCTGTTTCTGCGCCAGCTGGATGGGGAGCAGTTCGGCAAGGCGGGCACCCACCCATGAGGCATCGTCGTAGTGCTTGGGCAGCTTCACATACGGGTGGCCGAGCTGCGTCAGGATCTCCTCCAGCAACACCGCCAAGGTGCGGAACTCCGCCGGCAGCGGCCGTGGCGTCTCGTTCGGGATAAGCTCGGTCTTCGCGGTGATGAGCTGATCGGGCTGCACCTCGCGTTCCAGGATGCGAAAGCGCTGATCCCCCACCACGGTGACACCCAGCATGCCGTCGGCACGCTTGTGCCAGTAGCTGATGTGCGCCAGTGTACCCACGTCGTAAGTAAAAGCCGCTTCGCCGATCTCCTCGCCCTCGGCGATGAGACAGATGCCGAAACGCCCGCCATCCTTCACCACCCGGCCGATCATGTCCAGGTAACGCGGCTCGAACACGCGCAACGCCAGTGGCCCGCCCGGAAACAGGACGGTGTGCAGAGGGAAAAGCGGGATAGCAACTACGGCATCCATGGCATGAAACCTTAGTCCGCTTTTGCGCAGCCCGCCCAGCTCACGCGTCCGGCCCCTGGTTTGCGCCCCAGCGGCGGCCAAGACGGTGTTCGATACCGAGGTGATCGAGTACGCGCGCAACGATGAAGTCCACCAGTTCGGACACCGATTGCGGCCGATGGTAGAAACCGGGAGCTGCAGGCAGGATGGTGACACCCAGGCGCGCCAGGCTGAGCATGTGCTCCAGGTGAATGGCTGACAAGGGGGTCTCGCGCGGCACGAGAATGAGCTGACGACGTTCCTTGATCATCACGTCGGCGGCGCGCTCGATGAGGTTGTCGCTGGCGCCCAGGGCAATGGCCGAGAGCGTTCCGGTGGAACACGGGCACACCACCATGGCCTGGGGTGCGTTGGAGCCGGAGGCCACCGGTACCATCCACTGCTCACGCCCGAACACCTGCAGCTGTCCGGGCTCGGCCCCGAAGCGTTCACTGAAAAACGTACCCATGGCATCTGGCCTGCCGGGCACCGCAAGTTCCGTCTCCTGCGCCAGCACCACCTGCGCAGGCGCCGACACCATGAGGTACACCTGACGCCGTGCCGCAAGCAGGCACTCCAACAGGCGCAACCCATAAGGCGCGCCCGAAGCGCCGGTCATGGCAAGCGCAATGGCATCGCGGCTCATGCCGACGTGGCCTCGCTCAAACGTTCGAACGCAGAGGGCGCGGAAACGCGGAGGAAGAGCATTCTTGATGACCTTGGATGAACCGTGCACATGGGCCGCAACTGATGTTGCTGGATATATTCCATTTTCATTTTTCTCCGCGTCTCCGCGTGCGCCGCGTTACGTGTTGGCAAAATCCTCCGCCAGCGCATCCAGCAGCTTCTGGTGGATGCCGCCGAAGCCGCCGTTGGACATGATCAGTACGTGGTCGCCCTCGTGGGCCTCGCGTGCGATGGCGGCCACCAGGGCGTCGAGATCGTCGAGTACGCTGCCGCGGCCACCGAGCGCGGCGGCGACGGGGGCGAGGTCCCAGTTCATGTTGGCGGGCTGATAGAGAAACACGCGATCGGCGGCGGCCAGGGAGGCGGCCAGGCTGGCGCGGTGCACACCCAGGCGCATGGTGTTGGAGCGCGGTTCCAGCACGGCAAGGATACGCGCACCGTCCACGCGTTTGCGCAGGCCGTCCACCGTGGTGGCGACGGCGGTGGGATGATGGGCGAAGTCGTCGTATACGGTGACACCGCGCACCCGGCCGCGCACTTCCATACGGCGCTTTACGCCCTGAAATTCCGCCAGGGCGTCGATGGCGACGGCGGGTGCCACGCCGGCGTGACGGGCGGCGGCGACGGCGGCGAGGGCGTTGGCCACGTTGTGACGCCCGAGCAGTGCCCACTCCAGGCGACCGAGGCGCTCTTCACCCAGATGCACGTCAAAGGCACTGCCGTCCGGCGCGAGCGCGCGCGCATGCCAGCCGGATTCACACCCCACCCGCTCCACCGGCGTCCAGCACCCCATAGCCAGCACCTCGTCCAGACTGCGTTCGTCAGCGGCGACGATCAGCCCGCTGTGCGGCACCGTGCGCACCAGATGATGGAACTGGCGCTGAATGGCTGCGAGGTCGGGGAAGATGTCGGCGTGGTCGTACTCCAGATTGTTCAGCACCGCCGTGCGCGGCCGGTAGTGCACGAACTTGGAGCGCTTGTCGAAGAAGGCCGTGTCGTATTCGTCGGCCTCCACCACAAAGAAGTCCGTCGTGCCGAGGCGCGCCGAAAGCCCGAAATCCTGCGGCACACCACCGATGAGAAAGCCGGGTGCGAGGCCGGCGTGCTCCAGGATGCGCGCCAGCATGGCCGAGGTGGTGGTCTTGCCATGGGTGCCGGCCACGGCGACCACGAAACGCCCGGCAAGCACGTGTTCGGCCAGCCACTGCGGCCCGGAGGTGTAGGCGAGGCCACGGTCGAGCACGTATTCCACGGCGGGATTGCCGCGCGACATGGCATTACCGATCACCACCACGTCCGCGCTGGCCGGAATGCCTTCGGGCGCATAGCCTTCGGTGAGCGTGATGCCGGCCTCGGCCAACTGCGTGCTCATGGGCGGATAGACGTTGGCATCCTGCCCACTGACCGTGTGCCCGAGGGCGCGCGCCAGCAGGGCGATACCGCCCATGAAGGTGCCGCAGATGCCGAGGATGTGCAGATGCATGTCAGCCCCCCGCGCCGGTGAGCAGGCCGGACACGAAATAGGAAATCATGGTGTAAGCGAGGGCGGAGGCGACACCGAGCAGCGGCGTACCGTCGAGGGCGTGGCGAAAGATATGCGCCGCCACGGCCACGTTCCAGCCAAGCAGAAGCAACGAGAGGGCCGATGCCACCCATTCACTGCCCCCGCTGTAATACCAGAGCGTGATGGCGAGCGCCAGCAGCCCCAGCATGAACTCGGCCCCCGCCATGGCGGTGACCGTCTGGCTGAAACGGTGAGGGCGTCCCGTGAATGTGAGCGCACCATGCACCAGCGCCACCACCAGCAGGGTGCCGACGAGGGCCGTGGCGGCGGCCTGCCCGATGCCGTGGCTGAACAGCACCAACACCAGGCCCAGCAGCCAGTGCAGCACCAGCATGCTCCACATCAGGACAGGGGAATCCGGCACGTCCTGCGGGCCCGTGCGCAGAAAACAAAGGCGTGTGAAGAGTGAAAAATGACAGTACACGTTGGCTACCCGGGTTGACCGGCGCGTCAGTATACCGGAAGGGTCATGACGGGCACGGGATTGGGTCACGCCGCCAAGGGCGCTTTGCATCCGGCGGTCGTGTTTGTGGACCATGCGCGTACCGCTTCGGTTCAGCCCAGCCGGGCGCATGCACGCCGCCAGTATCCCGCCGCACGGCCCACGGCTCGGGAGTGCGGCCCCTCGGGTATACTCGCGTCTTGTTCAAAAGGAACCTTCCATGCAGACGCTTTATGTGGATACGCCGGAGGCGCTGCGTGCGCTGGCCGAATCCCTGCGCGGCAGCCCCTGGCTGGCGCTCGATACAGAATTCATCCGGGAGAAGACTTTCCGGCCGCAGCTCAGCCTGGTACAGGTATCCAATGGCAGCCTGACCGCCTGCGTCGATCCGCTCGCACTCACGGATCTGACGCCCCTGCTCGACTTGATCTATAACCCGACCGTCACGAAAGTGATGCACGCGGCCCGTCAGGACCTGGAAATCTTCCTCGAATTGCGAGGTGAACTTCCACGCCCTGTTTTCGACACCCAGGTGGCTGCGACGGTTCTGGGCTACGGTGACCAAGTCGGCTACGGTAGCCTCGTGCGCCAGGTGCTGGGCGTCGATCTCGAGAAGGCACACACGCGTACCGATTGGATGCAGCGCCCCCTGGCACCCGATCAAATCGAATACGCCGCCGACGACGTGCGCCATCTTGCGCCGCTTTACCAGCGCCTGCGTGCACAGCTCGACGCCAAGGGCCGGCTCGACTGGCTGGACGAGGACTTCGCCGCACTGGTGGAGCCGCGTACCTATCGCACACCACCCGAGGAGGCCTGGCTGCGCATCAGGGGTGCGGGCAAGCTCAAGGGTGCCCAGTTGGCCGCGCTGCGTGCACTCACCGCCTGGCGTGAGGAGCAGGCCATGGCGCTGGACAAGCCGCGCCGCTGGATACTGAAGGACGAAATGCTCATCGAACTGGCCCGGCAGATGCCCGACACCCTGGCGAAGCTGGGCCGCGTACGTGGCCTCGAAGCAGCAGTGGCCAATCGCCATGGACAGAAACTGGTCACACTCATCGCCGCCGCCCGACGTCTGCCGCCCGAGCAGTGGCCTGTGCTCGATCTGGCGGAACGCCTGGATGCCTCGCAGGAGGCGGTTGTGGATCTGCTTGCCGGCGTGGTGCGGCAATTGGGTGCTGACCAAGGCGTGAGCCCCTCGGCCATTGCCTGCCGGCGTGACCTGGAGCGGGTGCTGCTCGGGGATACCGAGGTGTCCCTGCTGCATGGCTGGCGCGGCATGCTGGCCGGACAGGCCCTGTGCGACATCGTGGCGGGCAAAACCAGGGTGCGCGTAGAAGCAGGGCGCCTGGTGCTCGAACCGGCGCAGGATTCATTGGACGAGCGAAAGCGTTGATTCGCGCCGGGTACGTTCGCGCAAATGGAATTCAAGCAACTGCCCCACCGTTTCCCTTGGCGTGCCGGCAATCGGTTCGAACTGTTGGTGGACGGCCCACACTTCTTCCCGGCCATGCTGGCGGCCATCGCGCAGGCACGCGAGACGGTACTGCTGGAGGTTTATCTGTTCGAGTCCGGCGCCGTGGCGGATCGCTTCATCGATGCGCTGTCTGGTGCGGTAAGGCGCGGCGTGTCGGTGTATGTGCTGCTCGATGACTTCGGCTGCCTGGCGCTATCGCGGCGCGATCGCCAGCGCCTGCGCGACGCCGGCGCACATCTCACCTTCTACAATCCGTTGCGCTTCACCGGCGTGCGCCACAACCTGTTCCGCAACCACCGCAAGCTGCTGTTGGTGGACGGCACCGTTGCCTTCGTAGGTGGCATGGGCCTCACCGATGCCTTCGCACCCGCCGAGGGTGAGCCTTGGCATGACACGGCGGTGCGCATCGAAGGACCGGTAGTGGCCGATTGGCAACTGAGTTTCGTACGCACCTGGAACCTCTGGTCGCGCCATGCACTCACGCTGCCGCCCGCGCGCCCTGCGCGCACCGGAATGCAGGTGGGCCGACTGGCGCTCAGTGCGGGCCTGCAACGCACCGAGATCAAGGGCGCCCTGCTCAAGCGCGTACGCGCAGCGGAACGGCGGGTGTGGATCGCGACCGCCTATTTCATCCCGGCACGCCGACTGCGGCGTGCACTGCGCCAAGCGGCACGTAGCGGGATTGACGTACGTCTGCTGCTCACCGGACCGCAAACCGACCATCCTGCCGTGCGTCATGCCGGCAGGCGCTTCTATGGTCAGTTGTTGCGCGCCGGGGTGCGCATCTTCGAATACCAGCCGCGCTTCCTGCACGCCAAGGTGCAGTTGTGTGACAACTGGGTGTCCATTGGCTCCAGTAACGTGGATCGCTGGAACTTCCGCTGGAACCTCGAGGGCAACCAGGAAGTGGCAGATGCGGGCTTCGCGGCCGAGACACAGGCCTTTTTCGAACGTGACTTCGCAGTGAGCCAGGAGATCACACAGGCCGACTGGGCCAGGCGTTCAAGGTGGGCCCGGCTGCAGGAGTGGGCCTGGGGAGCGATCGATCTCTGGATGGAGCGCCGCAGCCAGTCACGACGCTAGCCACGGGTACGTACGAGCGGGTTCAGCCTGCGACTTGCCACACTGGAGGGGATGGTTTCTGTGACGGCACGGCCCTGTCCCGAGGCCAAGCTGCGCGACGGTCCTGCGTGGACCATCTCAGCCTGAGGCTTCCCCGCAAACGGAAGGCCGGGCGGGCACAAGGGCCCGCCCTGGAGGCACCCGCCCGCCCGGAACGAGCGGGGCAGATGAACGAGCCGCTTACTTGCGGCGCTTTACGGCCTTTTTCACAGCCTTGCGGGCGGCAACCTTCGGCATGGCGGCCTTGGCAACAGCCTTCGTGCGCGTAGCCTTCTTGGGAGCGGCCTTTTTCGGAGCGGCCTTCTTCTTGGGCGCCGCCTTCTTCATGGCGGCCCGCTTGGGAGCGGCCTTCTTGGCGACGGCC
>Ga0172382_10005878_pt1 | contig 18082 bp, 16 predicted proteins | sample Leawel138RmetaG_FD_122245 | JGI IMG/M metagenome (GOLD analysis project Ga0172382, IMG submission 122245) | Leachate microbial communities from a municipal landfill in Southern Ontario, Canada - Leachate well 138R metaG | ecosystem: Engineered > Solid waste > Landfill > Unclassified | place...
ACCCTGGAGGATGCTGCGCTGACGGCCGTCGCTTTGAGTCGTGGGGTAGATCCTTCGTCTCTGGTGTTGCAAGAGTCTGCAGAAAAGGTCGCCGGATGGCTATCGGCGGAGGGCAAACGCTTTTCTCCGTCGCAGAAGTACATCCGCGGTCTGTACGCCGGTGGGACCCTCTGTTATGAGTCGATCCTCATCGCCCGGGATGTGCTTTCAAAGATATACACCAATACGCCGGTCAGTCCTGAAGAGGCGCTGAATGGTCAACCTCCTCACGGGCATACATTTCTCGATCTTGGTGATGACGAGTTTACCCGAGGTCGGCCTCATCCGATGATCGAGCCGTCCTTGAGAAACCAGTGGATCACCGATCAGGCTGAAGATGAAGGTGTGGCGGTGCTTCTGTTGGATGTTGTGATCGGCTTTGGTGCTCACGAGGATCCGGCCGGGGTCGCGGCGGAGGCGATTGTCCAGGCCAAAGAGACCGCCGCAAGGGCGGGACGGTATCTCAGTGTTGTGGCGTCGGTGTGTGGCTCCGAGGGCGACTATCAAGGGTTTCAGAAACAGCGTCGGGTTCTCGAGGACGCAGGCGTAGTTGTTCTGCCGAGTAATGCCCAGGCGGCGCGGTTTGCCGTGCAACTGGTAAGCAAGTTGACTGACGGGAAGTAAGGAGGGCCAGTGTGGCTGTAAAGGATCTGTTCAGACAAGAACTGAAGGTGGTTAATATTGGTCTGCGTGCTTTTGCCGAGGACCTCGAGAAGCAGGATAAACGGGTTGTACATGTTGACTGGAAGCCTGCGGCAGGTGGAGATGAACGTCTTCAGTCCATTCTTGAACGAATGAGAAAGAAAACCTGAGGACGAAATTTACCTATGAAAACAATTCAAGAAGCAAACGACGATGTTTTGGAACGATTGCGCCTGGCGGAGCCACGGCTTGTAGACGTCAAGACTGTTAGTGAAATAGTACCCGACGCTGATGCCCATACCCTGTACCACGCAGGACCCCCGATCACTTGGGAATCCATGAGTGGTCCGATGAAAGGGGCTGTCTATGCAGCGTTGATGTATGAAGAGATCGCGTCTTCTCCGGACGAGGCAGAGAAGATAGCGGCAGCAGGGGGAATTCGGTTTCAGCCTTGTCACGAAGTTGGGATAGTCGGGCCGATGACGGGAATTACCTCTTGGTCGATGCCGTTGTATGTAGTCAATAATCAGAAGTACGGTAATTTTGCCTACAGCACAATCAACGAGGGGATGGGGAATGTTATTCGTTTCGGTGCTTATGAAGCCGAGACAGTTGATCGTCTCAAATGGATCGAGAAGAGCTATGCTCCGGTTTTGAAGGAAGTGATTCATCGAGAAGAAGGTATTGACCTGGTATCGTTCATCGGAAAGGCGTTGCAGATGGGAGACGAGCTTCACATGCGTAACATCGCTTCGACGGTGATGTTTAGGGATTTTCTTTACGCTCGTCTGGTCGAATTGGACCTTCCCTTGACTATTCTACGCGAGATCGCAGCATTTCTGTCGGGAAAGAACGATCAGCTCTTTCTTAATCTGGTGATGGCCGCTAACAAGGCCGCAGCTGACGCTGCAGATGGTATTTTCCCATCTAGTATCGTTACCGCTATCGCTAGGAATGGATACGAGGTGGGAATCCGTATAAGTGGTCTTCCAGGTCGCTGGTTTACGACTCTGGCTCCGCCGGTGGATGCACTATTTTTCCCTGGATTCTCTCAAGAGGATGCGTGTCCTGATATCGGTGATAGTGCGATTTTGGAAGTTCTTGGAATGGGCGCCTTTGCGATGGGAGTCGCGCCCGGCTTGGTTCCTTTTCTTGGTATGCACGGGGCGGAAAATGCTCTGGCAACGACTGAGGCGATGTACGAAATCTGCCACGGCGAGCATGATCGTTATCGATCGGCCTTCAATGGTGAGCGTGGGCTCCCGCTGGGGATAGATATTATGAAAGTGGTTGAGTTACAGCGGAGTCCGAAGATAAACACCGCTGTGGCAAGTAAAGAAGCCGGAGTGGGTATGATTGGAGCAGGTGTTTCTGAAGTACCTCTTCAGCCATTTGTCGACGCCCTTGTGGCTCTCGATGAGGCAATACAAAACTAATTGTTACGGAGGATAAGATGCAAGGTATTGATGTAGAAGTATTTCGTTATGGTATGGAGTCGCCGGATGACGTGTCCGGTATGGCAGAACTAATCGAGTCGGGTAAGCTTAAAGTGAACGAGCTCAAGGCGATCATTGCGCAGACTGAAGGTGATGTGTACGCCCGCGGATATGCGACTCTTAAGTACCAGGATCTACTGAGTGGTCCGATGGGGATATCCAAAGAAGAAGTTTTTAAGCAGGTGCCGATGCTGATGATAGGGCTGACTGCCGGATTGATGAGTCCTCACTCGGTCGCGTTTACTACAAAGAAGGTCGAAATTGAATCTCCCGGTGAAAAGCGCCTCGCCGTTGGCGTGGTTACCACTCGGGACCTCAAACCTGAAGAGTACGGTTTGGAGACGGAAGTCGATCTGGTAGTTGAAGCTGTTCAGCAAGCGATGAAGGATGCCTTTATCGAGAGTGTAGCAGACGTACACTGCGTCTCGATAAAGTTGCCGGCCATGACAGCAGCACGGGTCGCCGACGCCCAGAATCGGGGACAGACGCTCTACACCACCAACCCTCTTGAAGCAAGCAATCGGGCCAAAGGCGCATGCGCTCTCGGTGTTGCTGTTGCCCTTGGCGAGGTGGACAGGAAGAAAGTAACCAATGAGGCTATCAACCGGGATTTTGATCTTTATTCTTCGGTAGCCACGACGTCTGCGGGGAACGAACAAACCGGATGCCGGGTTGTTGTTATGGGTAACTCTACTCGATCGGTGAGTAAGCACTATATAGCAAGTGGAGTAATGAAGGACTCATTGGATCTTCCGTCTGCCAAAGCAACAATTAAAGCTGCTGGACTTAAGATCAACGATCAGCTGAATGACATTGAGAAAAAAAAGCTCACTGCTGTGTTTATCAATGCCGGCGCAAACGCCCTCCCTCATACTCGTGGTCGTCGTCACACAATGATGTCCGATTTCCTCTCCGGATATGCTGGTATTATTGCCAAAGCAGTTGCCAACAGTGTTGTAGGTGCTCTGGTGGGCGACGCAATGGTTCTTGCCTCAGCGGGATGGGAACATCAGGGTCCTCGGGGGTCTAGCCTTATAGCCGTCATCGCGGAAAAATAGGAGATACGCGATGTTTATCAAAAACGCGAGTGTCCAGGGTACGCTTCAAGATATCGAAATTGATGGCGGGCGGATCAAGGCGATTTCTCCCTCTGGGCGGCGGAAAACAACGGCGGACAGTGATGTCGATGCCAATGGTAATATGGTAATTGTCGGCTTTGCTGACAGTCACATGCACCTGGACAAATCAATGCTCGCTCTAAGGGCAGAGTATGAGGATGTAGTTGCCTCGGAAAAAGGGCGTCTAACCCGCGAACAGAAGGCAAAACTCACCGAAGAAGATATATACCAGAACGCCCGTATGGTAATTCAGCGGGCAATTGCCAACGGTACGATAGCAATCAGGACCAATGTTGATGTTGATCCTCTAGTTGAACTGCGCGGGGTACGCGCTCTACTTCGTCTCCGAGAGGAGTTTAAGGAGATATTGAATCTGCAGGTAATTCCGATTGCTCAGGAGGGTGTGTATAACTACCCGAAAACACCCGCTCTTTTGAGGCAGGCTCTGGACCTGGGAAGTGACGGAGTTGGCGGGCACACAATTATTGATAACGATGGACAAGGGCACATTGATACAATCCTGGAGATTGCTAAAGAGTACGATGTCACCTGCGATCTGCATGTAGACGAGTCGGGAAAGCGTGAGCATTTCCTTTTGCCCTACCTGGCCCAAAAAACCATAGAATTCGGCCTTCAAGGTAGAGTTAACGGAGTGCACGCGTGTACCCTCGCTGCTTTGGATGAAAAGACGGTCAAGGAAACGTTAGCCATATCAAAAGAGGCGGGGTTACGGTTTATGGTCGCGCCTACCGCGATTTCAACTCGAAACTTGACTATCACCAAGGAGCTGGTAGCAGCCGGGTTCCCGGTTACTCTTGGTTCAGACAATGTGGGTGACTTTTTTAATCCTCTTGGCGGGGCTCACGCCCTTCATGTTGCTGTTCTACTGGCGTATGTACACCGGTACTTCACAAAGAGTGAACGCAGGACCGTTCTTGAAATGGTGTCAAGCGGTGCCAACGGTCTGTTCCATCGGGAGTTGGGGGACGAAGGTATTACGGTAGGAGCGCCGGCGGATATTACCATCATTGATGGAGCCAACCCTCGGGAGGTTCTCTCCCGTGTTGGTGCGCCGTGGCTTGTAGTTAGAAATGGTCGGATAATAAGCCGGCGAGAAGAGCATCTGGCATTTGGGTTATTTGACGGTTAATTGATCAGAAATGAGGACTGTCGGATTGTAACATTTCCGATGGTCTTCATTTTAATTCTGCGCGTCCATTACTTGCCGTTACATTGGACATTCTTTACAATCAGATAAGTCGGTACTCACAGGCATGGTTCGATAGCCAGACTTGGCCGCGGGACTGCGTAGGTGTAACGTCAACAGGGGAGCGCAAATTTATATGAAACCGGAAACGCCGGCGCTTGATACAATCGATATGTCGATAATAGATTTACTAAGTCAGGACGGCCGGATGCCCTATTCGGAAATTGCTAAGAAAGTGGGTCTATCGCGTCCGGGCGTGACTGAACGTATCGCTTCCCTTCGTTCTCGCGGTGTGATCGAGCGTTTCACCATTAGTGTCCCTCCACAATTTATACGAAAACCGCTTCCGGTGTATCTAGAGCTTCGATTTCAGCCTAAGTATGTACATGCAGCAGCGGAAAAAATATCTCAACATCCCGATATCGTGACTGTCAACTTGATGAGTGCAAAAAATTCCCTTCATATCCACGGTTTTTTTCACAATATCGGAGAAGTAGGCGAATTTGTAGACGAATATCTTGTCGACTTTGAGGGAATCATTGAGATAGAGACCGACTTTTTACTGAAACGGTATAAAATGGGACGAGTGTAAGTTGATATGACACAGTTAGCAGATCAGTGGCATTGGGATGGTCGTCTTGATGATACAGATCGCAAAATACTTGAGCTTCTTGGAGAAAATTCTCGGATTTCATATTCCGAAATAGCTACAGTTGTTGGTCTCTCCCGTGCCGGCGTGACTGAGCGTGTTTCCTCTCTCAAGCGGCGGGGTGTGATTGAACGGTTCACTATTGTGATTCCATCTGATTACATCAGGAAGCCGCTCCCTGCGTTTTTTGACATCATGTTTAAACCGTCGACTGTGAAAGACGCCGCGAAACAGATTGCCGCCCACCCAGATATTGTTACAGTGTACCAGATGAGCGCTCATAATTCTCTTCACGTTCATGGTTTTTTTTCCAGCATCAGTGCTGTGGGCGAATTCATCGAAGCATTTCTCGTGAAAATAGATGGTATGCAAGAAGTCAAAACCGACTTTCTCTTGCGCCGTTTCAAGTCTGACCGAGTCTGATTCATAAACAACTGAAGCAAAAACGGTCTCTGAGCGTCGATTTCCGACGCGAGTCTTTGCCCTGCAAAAATAAGTTAAATAATACAAATAACCAACGGAACGCAAGTAAAAATGTAAAAATACAATCGAAACGAAAACACAACTCGAAGACCGTTGACATTATGTATATTCAGGCGTATCGTGTGTTATCGTAAATTCAGAAAATTTCAAGACCGAAAATTAAGTACTTAGAAGCGACAGGGGTAAAAGATGAGGGAAACTATCGTTATCGCATTGGGTGGTAATGCAATTAAAAAATCTGATGACGTCGGAACAGCTGAAGAACAACTTCATAACGTAGATGCGACGGCACGGCAGATTGCTTTGATATTGCAGGCCGGGTACCGGGTCGTAGTGACCCATGGAAATGGACCCCAAGTTGGATCCCTGTTGATTCAGCAAGAGAGTGGTCAGGCCTTTGTGCCAGACCAACCCCTTTTTGTGTGTGGCGCGATGACCCAGGGGCATATCGGATGGATGCTTCAGAACCGTATCAGTTATCACGTGCAGAAGCTTGGGTTTGATTTGCCTGTTGCAACTTTGGTGACCCAAGTTGTGGTGGATTCAAATGATCCAGGATTTCGGGACCCCACAAAACCAGTGGGACCGTACTACGCGCAAAATGAGGCTCAACGCCTTGCTGAGGAAAAAAACTATCTCATGCGGGAGGTGAATCCTAATATGCAGAAAGGTTGGCGGAGGCTGGTGGCGTCACCAATACCCAAAGACATCGTCGAAAGGACTGCTATCCGTACCCTGGTTGCCGCAGGAATAGTGGTAATTGCGGTCGGTGGCGGTGGTATTCCGGTTGTTGCCGCTGGAGATGGTGAATTTATCGGAACAGACGCAGTAATTGACAAAGACCGTGCTGCAGTACTTCTTGCGGAACTCGTTGGGGCCGACCGGTTCTTGATTCTAACGGATGTACCTAACGTTCTGATCAACTACGGAAAAGCCGACGAAAAAGCGCTCACAACCGTCACTTTGAAGGAGGTTGCCGGATACACCGCGAAGGGCCATTTTCTTGCCGGATCCATGGGCCCGAAAGTGGAAGCCGCCGTTCGATTCACTCAGCGCACCGGAAAGACTGCAACAATAACCTCCCTTGAGAACGTCCTTGATGGGACGAAGGGAACTATCGGAACGCATATCGTTCCGTAACAACGCGATAGGAGGCGTAGATATCATTATGGTTGACATTGAAAAAGCCAATGCTGAAGCGATCAATCGCATTAACCGGGGCGAACCGGTACTTAAGGATGTGAAGTATCGCCATGAGATATTCCCGGAACTTGATAAAAAGACAATTCTTCACGCAGGACCGCCCGTGAAATGGGACATTATGTGCGGGCCGTTGAAGGGCGCAATTATTGGGGCGATTCGGTTTGAAGGTCTCGCCAAGACGGAGGTCGAGGCGGAACAGCTCGCTGCGTCCGGGGATATTACATTTCTGCCAAACCACGATTTTGACACGGTGGGGCCAATGACAGGTATTACCAGCTACTCCATGCCCGTTTTCGTTGTAGAAAATACATCATTTGGAAATCTCGCCTATTGTATGATCAACGAAGGTCTCGGAAAAGTAATGCGTTTCGGTGCGAACGACGATTCGGTGCTGGAACGTTTGGCATGGATAAGAGATGAGCTGGCTCCCGCTGTCAAGGTGACCGTTGCGGTGATGGATGGGATTAATCTCAAAGTTCTTCTTGCAAAGGCCCTCGCAATGGGTGATGAGATGCACCAGCGTAATATTGCAGGGTCGGCAATGTTTGGTCGGGAGTTCTTCCCGGCATTGAGCAAGACCGTTACCGACATTGCGAAATTGCAACGAATCATTGAGTTTGTCGCGGGAAATGAGCAGTGGTTTCTCAACCTTGCAATGGCAGCCGGGAAAGCGACGATGGATCCTGTAAGAGGCATCGAAGGGTCCACGGTCGTTACGGCAATGGCACGGAATGGTACCAATTTCGGGATTCGCGTCAGTGGCCTCGGAGATCAATGGTTTCAGGCGCCGGTAGAACAGCCTCGCGGTCTCTATTTTCCCGGATACTCCGCCGAAGACGCCAACCCGGACATGGGCGATAGCACGATTGTTGAAACGTTTGGTCTTGGTGGGATGGTGATGGCCGCCGCTCCAGCGGTGACGCAGTTTATTGGAGCAACCAGCGTGGATGAAGCTGTACGATACACTCGGGAGATGGGAGAGATCACTCTCGGAAAGAGCCCCCACTACGTCATGCCTGCAATGAACTTTGAAGGGGCTCCCACGGGAATCGATATCCGGGCTGTTGTCGAGACGGGAATTCTGCCGATCATCAACACCGGGATTGCCCATAAAGAGCCGGGGGTTGGTCAGGTCGGTGCTGGACTGGTTTCTCCACCCATGAAGTGCTTTGAAGACGCGGTTGTGGCGTTTGCAGAGAAATACGGCTTCTAAAATTGTCATGATACCAGTAACGGTTTGGACGTGGGCGGCTGCTCTTTTGCCGATAATTGCGTTGCTCTTTTTAATGGTAGTGTTACAATGGGGGGCGTCAAAAGCCGCCCCCGTTGGCCTTGCGCTCGCAATTCTCGTTGCTGTAACCCTGTACCGCGCTAACGGACAGCTTCTTTTCTTTGAAACGCTCAAAGGTGTCTGGAGTTCTCTCACCGTTCTAATAACCATATGGCCGGCGATTCTTATATATGAGGTAACCCATGAGGCTGAGGCGTTCAATGTCTTCCGCCGGGGCCTTCAAAAAATATCACCAAATGAACTGCTACAAGTACTAACGTTTGGCTGGGTTTTTGTCAGTTTTTTACAAGGCGTTACAGGGTTTGGCGTTCCTGTGGCAGTCGGTGCACCTCTTTTAATTGGAATCGGTGTGAGGCCGCTCTGGGCAGTTATGATTGGACTGTTGGGTCATACCTGGGGAAATACATTCGGAACGTTGGGTGTCGCCTGGGAGGCATTGATTTCCACCACAGGGCTTGCCGGTGACAGCGTTGCCATCACAGCACTTTGGGCGGCAGGATTTATATGGTTGTTTAACATGGTTGCCGGCTTCATGATTTCCTTCTGGTACGGGAAGATGGAAGCTGTCAAAAAGATATGGCCCGCTATCTTGATCATCAGTTTTATACATGGAGGGGGGCAGTTAATTGTCAGTCAGTACAACGACATGCTGGCTGCCTTTCTTCCCGCCAGCGTGGCTTTGGGAAGCGTTTTCCTTTTGGGAAAACTAAAACGATTCCGTGAGCCATGGGAAATTGACAATAGTCCGGTAATGGACCGAAGCTTTGTTGATCATCCCGTGGAACAACAGAATGTCGTAAAAGCTCTCACGGTACATCAGGCATTTGTACCGTATTACGTTCTCATTGGGGTCACACTTGCAGTACTTATTGTCCCGCAGGTCAAAACGGTCTTCAGTAAGGTTCAGATAGGGTTTGCCTTTCCAGAAACTGCAACGGCATTCGGGTTTATCAACGGTGCTCAAAGTAAATTTTCTCCTCTTCGGCCATTTGCGCATCCGGGAATGTTTCTTCTAATAGCGGCGGTGTTGGGGTATATTTTCTTTCAGCGGCGAGGAGCGGTCGAATCTGGTGGATTCAGTCGGATCATGAAGCGGACAGTAAAAAAGACGCTGCCGGCGACGATTGGGATTGTTGTACTGATTGTGATGTCAAGTCTAATGGGTGCAACCGGTCAGATACAGGTGCTGGCCGAGGGGACAGCCATGTTTACCGGCGTTTTCTACGCAGCCCTCGCTCCTGTCATCGGAATGCTCGGGTCATTTATCACGAGCAGTAATCTCGCCTCCAACATCCTCTTTGGGCAGTTTCAACAGACCACTGCTGGACTGCTCGGATTCTCGCAGAACGCGATACTGGGAGCTCAGACTGCCGGTGGAGCCATAGGCGCTACGGTGTGCCCAGGGAATATTATTCTCGGGACTACTACTGCTGGTATTCTTGGAAAAGAGGGAACGATCGTCCGTATGATCCTTCCGGTCACCTTTGGCGTTGCTCTGGTTGTGGGCGGCACTTTGTTGGTGACTCAGGTTTTTTTATAAATATCCGACGAAAATTGCTAACTATATGGTAAAAGAAGACAATGCGAAGGATATTCAAAATGTATACAACAATCGTAATAAAATTGTATTTACGCAGAAATTTATCGTTAAAAAGCGTCGTAACGTTAATAAAATAATGAAATGATTTGACAAATCGTCGGAAGGCTTTTATAATACGGTTTGTTACAGCGCGTGTTATCAGTTTCGAAATTTCGACAAGGAGTATTGAGAGATGAAAAGAAGAAAACAGTTATGTCTACTGGTTTTCGCAACTTTGTTTGTGGGCGGCGGTGTCCTCTTTGCAGGTGGGCAGAGTGATGTGCCGGCTGGTGAACGACCAGTCGTGATCGTTCAGGGCGCAGATGCAGATACTCTTGATGCAAATGCGGTATGGACTGTTCCGTCAATGATCGTGTTTTCGAATATTTTCGATACACTTCTCGATCGTGATGATGATATGAATATCATTCCTGGACTTGCAGAATCATATGAACTCGTTGAACCACCGACGAGATGGCGGTTCAATTTGCGACAGGATGTAAAATTTCATAATGGTGAAGCTTTTACGGCAGCTTCGGTCAAATTTTCATTCGATCGAATCTCTGCACCCGATAGCGATTCTTTACAAAAAGGCAACTTCTCGACGATAGATCGGGTAGAAATTGTTGATGACTACGTCGTCGATATCATTACCAAAGACGCAGACCCGATTTTGCCTGCGAGGATGACTATGTTTTTCATGGTGCCTCCGGAGCACGTAAAAGAAGTAGGGAAGGAGACTTTTGGTACAAACCCCGTAGGCTCAGGCCCGTACAAATTCGTTAGCTGGAGGAAGGACGACTCGATTGAGCTTGTGCGAAATGAACAGTACTGGGGGGGAGTTCCCGAAATAAAAAGGGTGACGTTCAGGAATATGCCTGAAACACAATCACGTCTTGCTGCGTTGCAAACAGGTGAGGCCGACATTGTTATTGGAATACCACTTGAGCTGGCCCAGCCGTTAATGGGGAGCAAGGAATTCTCGTTCGAATCTGTTCTTTCAACTCGAGTTGTTTATGCCGAACTGACTCCCCTGGAAAAACAGACTGATAGCCCCCTCTGGAATGAGGATGTACGAAGAGCGATAAATTATGCGGTAAATCGGGAGTCAATAATAAAGAACTTATTGACGGGCGAAGCGGAAATAATACCTACAATTGTTCCCAGAGGGATTCCTGGATTCGATTCATCTATCGAGCCTTATAATTACAATCCGGAAAAAGCCAAAGAACTCTTGAAGAAGGCGGGATACCCCAATGGATTCGAAATACGTCTGTATGGCTTTGTGGGCAGACTTAATAAAGACAGCGAAATCGCGCAGGCCGTTGGTGGAGACTTGGATAAGGTTGGAATAAAAACTCAGGTCGTCATAGAAGAGTTCGGGGTTCTTGCCAAAAACACCGCAAACAAAACTATGACTTCGCCTTACATGCAATCCTGGGCCTTGCCTGTTATGGATCCGGATCAGTGGCTCTGGCCCCAACTTCATTCGGGAGAGTTTTTCACCAGAACAGAAAATGCTGATCTCGATCGTATTCTGGAGGCATCTCGAAGAGAAATGAATCCGGAAAAACGGGAAGAACTGCTTTCTCAGGCACAGCGGATTTCTCACGACAAGGCGTATAAGCTTATTCTTTTCCAGCTGAAAAATTCGTACGGGATGAGCAGCAAGATTAGTGTGCCTCTTCGTAATGATGAAATGATCTACTTGAAAGACGCTGTATTGGTAAAGTGAACTGATTTTTAACGATCGCAATATTTTATCCAAATAAAGTATCGCGATGATGACACTTTTGCATCGAGGTTCTTTTAACCGGTAAAGTTAAAAGAACCTCATACGAGCAACACAATGAATTATAGTTTAGTAAAAGAAAATACATATAACGATTCAATGAAATTGATGAAACTGCAAAACGATTTGGGTTCTATCGAAGGGGTAACGAATTGTGGTGTAGCGATGGGAACCCCGGAAAACATCAAGCAGTTTCGGAAAGCAGGACTCATTTCAGACGAGAGTTCTGATTTGGAGAAAATCAGTCCGAACGATCTTTGGATTACTGTAGAATACAGTACAACGGATGCGTTATCTGTTATCGAAGAAAAAATCGAAAACCATTTCAACAGAAAGATCAGTGAAGATAAATCAGAGGATGACGTCGAGTTTACTCCCAAAACGATTGCATCGGCAGTACGGAGACTCCCATCAGCCAATTTGGCGTTTATATCAGTTCCCGGTCGTTATGCCGTAATAGAGGCAATCGAAGCGATCAATAAAGGCCTCAGTGTTTTCATGTTTAGTGACAATGTTTCTTTAGAAGAAGAAATCAAGATGAAAACACTTGCAGAAAAAAGAAAGGTATTAGTCATGGGACCGGATTGCGGTACAGCTATTATCGCCGGTGCTCCTTTAGGGTTCTCTAATGTCGTGCGCCGAGGGAAAATTAGTATCATAGCTGCTTCCGGTACGGGTTTACAGGAAATTTGTTGCACGATTCACAAGATGGGAGGGGGGGTTGCCCAGGCTATAGGTACCGGCGGTCGCGATCTTTCTTCTGAGGTTGGCGGTAAAACTTTTTCACGCGCTTTGGAAGCTCTTTCTCAAGAAGACGACACTGAAGTGATTATTTTGGCATCGAAACATGCGGACGGCGACGTTATCGAAAGGATAGTCCGGAGAGCAGCAAAAACAAAAAAGAAGATTGTTACCTGTTTTATTGGTAGTGAGAAGCCTGTCGAAGATATCGAAAATGGCGTGTTTTCTGCATCAGGTTTTGAACATGCTGCAGCAGTCAGTGTAGCTTTGAGTAAAAGCGAATCTTTGCCTGAGCCGCCGACCAAACACACACTACAAATCGAAATGAGACATACCATAGATGCCGAAGTTGGTCGTTTTTCAAAACAACAGAAATACGTCCGGGCTTTCTTCACGGGAGGTTCTTTTTCAGATCAGGCTCTGCAGATATTTCCTGACTACCTGGAAAGCATTTCTGTCTATCCCCATCAGGATGGTTTTTTGAAGTTGGTTGATCCTGATGCAAGTCAAGGAAATTGTATTGTAGATCTGGGGGATGACTATTTTACGCACGGAAGGCTGCATCCAATAATCGATCCGTCTCAACGTATGGATCGATTGAAGAGAGAGATGAATGATTTTTCGATCCGAGTGATCCTGCTTGATGTGATGTTGGGCTATGGAGCTCATCCCGATCCGGCAGGTCTATTGGCCCCGATAATCCTTGAGGGGAAGAAGAAGTTTGAGGAAAAGGGCCAGTATTTATCTGTTATCGTCAACATCTGTGGAACGGAAAAAGATGTGCAGAACTTGGACGAGCAAAAAGAAAAAATCTCCAGGACCGGGGCCATTGTTTTGGACAGTAGCAGAAAAGCGGCTCTACTGGCGTGTTTAATCGGTTCAGCCTAGGTACCACCACAAGAAATATAGCAATAAATGGAAAACTAATATGGAAGACAAAATACTGAAATTATTTGAAGGCCCTCTGTCTATCGTAAATATAGGTGTTGATGAACTTTTGGATCATCTCAGCGAGTTGAACGGTGAAGTGCTCAACGTCGACTGGAAACCACCTTCAGATGACAATTTGGAAATCCTGAAAAAGGTGCTTACGGCGAATATTTAGGGAGATGATTTTAGATGAGCATACAAAATGCAAACGAAAAAGCGTGTGAGAGAATAATCAATTCACACCCGGTATGGAAAGAGGTAAGACTGGCCGGTGAAGTAATACCGGGGATGAAAAAAAATTTGATTTTGCATACCGGACCCTCCATCGAGTGGGACAGAATGTGTCGTCCTCAGAAGGCGGCGATTACAGCGGCAATGATGATCGAAGATCTGTGTGAGAATATGACTGAAGCCGAAGTCCTTATCAAACGAGGGGAAGTAGAGCTCGATACTACTCAGAACCACCACGCGATTGGGCCTATGGCTGGTCCGATATCAGCGTCAATGGCCGTTGGTGTCGTCGAGAATGTTACCTATGGAAACAAGGCGTTTGCTGCTCCTTTTAATACGGGTCGTAAGGCTCCGATCTATACCGGGAATATGACAAAAGAAGCTGTTGATATACAGAAGTGGATAGCTGATGTCTGGGCCCCGGTCACTAATGAAGCTCTGATAAAAATGGGAGGAATCGACGGAAAAGTACTTGCCGGTAAAGCTTTGCTCATGGGTGATGAATTGCATAACCGTAACATTGCAGCGACATCGTTGTTCATGAATGAGATTACGAGAGGATACTTGGCGATTGACCTACCAAGAGACACCCTTGTGGAAGTTATGGATTTCATGATGGAAAACGTAGAAATGTTGTGGGCAACCCCTCATTTGGCGGTATGTAAAGCGACGATGGACGCTGCTCATGGTATTGAGAATTGCACTGTAGTAACAAATATGGCCTCAAATGGAGTTGAATTCGGAGTTATGGTAAGCGGCCTTGGTGATGAGTATTTTACTGCACCCGCTCCTGCGGTTGAAGGATTGTACTTTCCTGGCTATTCGGCACAAGACGCAAATCTCGATCTTGGTGGGAGTAGAATTAAAGAGACTGCCGGTTTTGGTGGAATGGCTCTCGCCGCGAGTCCTTCAATGGGTCTTCTGCTCGGAGGTAACACTCGTGATATGGTCAAGCATACTATGAATATGTATGAGATCACTCTCACAGAAAATCCTGCGTATCAAATACCTTTTCTCGATTTCCGTGGTGTTCCAACGGCAATCGATATTGTGAAAGTGGTGCAGACCGGCCTTACACCTGTTATCGACACTGCAATCAACCATAAAAATGAGAATCATCCGTTTATTGGTGTTGGTGTGGTCAATGCGCCAATGAAGTGTTTTGAAAAGGCATTACGGTCAATGTGATTCGTGATCACAACGACGAAATAATCATGTCTAAAGGTGATAAACGATGTTAGCTTTTGTTCTAAAAAGACTGTTATATGGGCTTATAAGCCTAATAGGAATTACATTTCTAGTTTTTAGTCTTCTTTATTTAACAGGTGATCCTGTACAGCTGATGATGCCTCCTGATGCGACGGTTCAGGAAGTCGAGGATGCAAGAGTTCGGCTCGGTTTTGATCAGCCTTTTTTGGTGCAATATTTCAATTTTGTAGGAAAACTGGCACGATTTGACCTCGGAGATTCATTAATTAGACGAGTACCAGTTAGTGAGTTGATAAAAGAATATTTTCCAAACACACTTCTATTGGCGACGACGGCATATCTTTTCGCCTTACTTGTAGCTGTACCGGCCGGAGTATTTGCAGCAATAAAGCGAAACTCAGTTTTTGATCTGTTGATATCAATGGTAGTGCTGATAGGCCAGGCTGCGCCGGCCTATTGGGTTGCCCTGATGTTTGTTTTGTTTTTTTCTGTTCAGCTCGGTTGGTTCCCGACGGGAGGAATGGGGACGTTCAGGCATCTCGTCGGGCCTGCATTATCGGTTGGGATATTCTCAATGTCGCGAATAGCACGAATGGCAAGATCATCGATGCTTGATGTGCTACGACAGGACTACATTAGAACTGCAAAATCTCAGGGCATAAGTGACAGACTCATTTATTTCAAGTTTGCATTAAAAAGTGCAGCCATTCCGATCATTACATTAGTCGGGGTTGAATACGCGGTACTTTTTGGTGGTTCGTTAATCGCTGAGACAATATTTTCGTGGCCAGGAATCGGTCGGCTTATCGTTCAATCGGTCTATGCCAGAGATTATCCGGTAGTACAGGGTGTCGTAATGCTCTTCGCGTGCACAGTCTTTCTGGTCAATCTCATCGTTGATCTATTGTATTCGTATTTAGATCCACGAATAAAATACGGGAAGGTACCATCATGACGGCAAATACAACCGTAACTTTTGACAGCTTTAGTAGCTCAACTGTCTTTCGGACCCTAAAAAAAATATCAAGAAATCTAAAAGGAATAATTGGCGGTTCAATTCTTGTTATAATACTGCTCCTTGCATTATTTGCGCCATTTTTTTCCCCTCATGACCCTTATGAACAAAATCTCGAAAAAAGACTGATTCCTCCTTCATGGGTAGAAGGTGGGAGCAAAAATCATTTCCTGGGAACTGATCAGCTAGGTAGAGATCTATTGAGTCGGATAATATACGGATCAAGGATATCTGTAATAGTTGGTCTCAGCGCTGTTTTTATCGCCGGTTTTATTGGGGTCACCTTGGGGCTATTAGCCGGTTACTATCAGGGAGCGTTTGGTGCAGTCATAATGCGAATTGTAGATATATTTTTATCTATACCATATATTTTATTTGCTATTGCTGTTATTGCTGCTATCGGTTCCGGCCTCAACAAATTAATTTTGGTTTTAGCGCTCACCAGATGGGCTCACTACGCGAGGATAACTAATGGTAAAGTCCTTCAGATCAAGACTGAAGAGTACATCGAAGGTGCACATTCGAGAGGTAATTCTTCCTGGAGAGTCATGACACGTCATATTCTCCCCAATGCAATACCGCCAATTCTCGTTCTGGCATCGCTCGAACTCGCATTCATGATCATCATGGAGGCAACTTTGAGTTTTCTGGGGATTGGGGTTAGTCCTCCTACAGCGACTTGGGGTCTAATGAGTAGTGAAGGACGAGATTATTTGACTATTGCCTGGTGGATAACAACCTTCTCCGGATTAGCGATTGTAATAACGGTTTTAGGTGCAAATCTTTTTGGCGACTGGTTGCGCGACAACTTAGACCCAAGATTAAAAGGCGTCTGACGGTCAATTTTGATGCAAAGAATAGTGTCAGGTAATTGACTAATAGGAAAGTACATATGGCAACAGAAACTCTACTTGAAATAAAAAACCTCAGTACATATTTTGACACAAAAGATGGTGTATTGAAGGCTGTGAATGATGTCTCATTTAACATAGATCGTGGTGAAATACTTGGCATAATCGGCGAGAGTTCGGCAGGAAAAACAGTCATTGCGTCGTCGATTATGAGGTTGATTCCATACCCCGGCAAAATCATAAATGGCGAAATAATGTTCAAAAACGAGAACATTTTGAAAAAAAGTTCCTCTGAAATGTCAAAAATCAGGGGAAATGAAATTGCGATGATTTTCCAGGATCCAATGTCTTGTCTTAATCCAGTTTTTACAATTGGTGACCAGATTACTAGTGGTATACAAGCGCACAAAAAGATAACAAAAAAAGAAGGTTATCTAGCGGCCGTCAAAGCGCTCGAAGAGGTGCAAATTTCGGCACCAGAAAATCGAGTTAATGGGTATCAGCATGAGTTAAGCGGTGGTATGAAACAGCGAGTGATGATCGCGTTGGCCCTTATTAACCAACCTGAACTCATAATCGCAGATAATCCCACAACAGCTTTGGATTCAACAATTCAGTTGCAGTTTTTAAACTTGATCTTAAATTTACGAAAAGAGCATAACACTACAATACTTTATATTACTCATGATTTTGGAGTTATAGCAAAACTCTGCGATCGAGTAGCAGTGCTTTATGCAGGCGAAATAGTCGAGATAGGTACGGTGTTTGACGTCCTGACAAAACCAAAACACCCTTATACCATCGGTTTGATAAATTCTTCTCTTTCTCCCGGAATGGAACGTAAAGGAATAAAAGCTATTCGGGGTAAAACACCCGACATGACGAAGTTGAAAACCGGGTGTAAATTTGCCGAGAGATGCGATCAAAAGTTTGACGATTGTGTAAAACAAAATATCAATATGTTAGAAACAGGTCATTCAGACAAAAGCCATAAAGCAAGATGTCTGTTGCACAGGAGTTGAAACTTGAAAAATAACAATATCTATGAAGTAGAAAATCTGCATAAACACTTTTCAACTTACGGGGGACTTTTACAAAAAAAAATCGGCGAAGTACGAGCAGTTGATGGCGTCAGTTTTTCAATTGAAAAAAATGAAGTCCTAGGACTTGTAGGGGAATCAGGTAGTGGTAAATCAACAGTTGGTCGACTTCTAATGGGTCTGATAGAACCCACCGAGGGGATAATTCGGTTCAAAGGAAAAAATATTCTCGAAATGACTAAAGCTGAAAGGTTGAGTTTGCGTAAAGATACGCAGATGGTATTTCAGGATCCTTTTTCCTCTTTGAATCCGAGAATGCCGGTTGGCGATACTATTAAGGATTCCCTCGAAGTTTTGAAATTGTTTGACAAAAAAGGGATGGAGAGACGGATTAATGAAGTGCTTGACTTGGTAGGGCTGGATAAAAATATTGTAAAAAAGTATCCACATGAGTTTTCCGGTGGTGACCGACAGCGGATCGGAATTGCTACAGCCTTGGTTGTAGAACCAGATTTTATATTTCTTGATGAGCCTGTATCGGCTTTAGATGTTTCTGCTCAGGCCCA
>Ga0172382_10005883_pt1 | contig 18069 bp, 16 predicted proteins | sample Leawel138RmetaG_FD_122245 | JGI IMG/M metagenome (GOLD analysis project Ga0172382, IMG submission 122245) | Leachate microbial communities from a municipal landfill in Southern Ontario, Canada - Leachate well 138R metaG | ecosystem: Engineered > Solid waste > Landfill > Unclassified | place...
AAGGGCACACCCAGCGCACAGGCTTCCTGCATCAGAATGCCGAAGTCCTTGTGATGCAGCCGCGCCTCGACTCCGGCGGAGAAATCGCGGCTCACCATCCGCGCCCCCATCACCTCAAGCACCCGCGACGCGCCCGACCCACCCATCAGGGCCTGACGCACTGCGGCGAGGTCGACACCGTGCGCCTGCGCCAGATGCATGGCCTCGGCGCCAGCCTGGATTGCGGCCACCATGATCATCTGGTTGCACGCTTTGGCCACCTGGCCTGCGCCTGCCGGCCCCACATGCACGATGCGCTTGCCGACAACTTCGAGCAGGGGGCGCACCCGCGCCAGCGTCTCTGCCTCGCCGCCGGCCATGATGGCCAGCGAGGCATCGATCGCGCCCTGCTCGCCGCCCGACACCGGCGCATCGAGCCAGCCCACACCACGACCGGCATGGTGTGCGGCCAGCCTGCGCGCGCACCCCGGCGAAATCGTGCTCATGTCCACATGCACCGAGCCCGCGGCAAGCCCCGCCGCCAGACCATGCTCGCCAAACACCAGCGCTTCGACATCCGCACTGCCGGTAACGATGCTGATCACCACATCGCTGCGCGCCGCCAGCTCAGCGGGCGTACTGCAGGCGAACGCACCCGCCGCTACGAGTTCGTTTGCCGCATCGGGGCGTCGCGCCCACACCGCCAGCTCACGCCCTGCAGCCAGCAGATGACGGGCCATCGGCGCGCCCATCGCGCCGAGGCCGATGAAACCCAGCCTCATTCGCCAGCTCCACCACTCATGAGTTCGAGCAGCTTGAGCATCGCGATCGAATCGTCCTCACCCAGCCCGCTACCGACCATCGCATTGAACATCTGTGCGGTAGCCGCCGATGAGGGCAGAGCAAGTCCGAGCCGATGCGCCTCTTCCATGACGATGCGCATGTCCTTCTGGTGCATCCACGCCTTGAAGCCGGGGCGGAAGTTGCGGTCGAGCATGCGCTGGCCGTGATTCTCGAGGATGCGCGAATAGGCGAAACCGCCGAGCAGGGCCTCTCGCACCTTGCCGGCATCCACGCCACTGCGGGTGGCGAAGTTGAGTGCCTCGGCCACCGCCGCCACGCCGACGCCAGTGAGGATCTGGTTGCAGGCCTTGGCGACCTGCCCCGCACCGGCATCGCCAATGCGCGTCACCGATTTGCCCATGGCTTCGAACACCGGTTTCATCTTGTCGAAGGCGGCGGCATCGCCACCGGCCATGATCGTCAGCGAGCCAGCGATCGCGCCCACCTCGCCACCCGACACCGGCGCGTCGATCATGCTCACACCGCGCGCCTTGAGGCCAGCCGAAATCGACTGTGCCGCAGCAGGTGCGATCGTGCTCATGTCAGCATGAATGTGCCCCGCCCCTGCACCCTCGGCCACACCGCCGGCGCCGAGCGTCACCTGCTCCACATCCGGCGCATCGGCCACCATGCTGATGGTGATCGCGGCACGCTGTGCGACCTCGGCGGCGCTGGCACAGTCTCCGGCGCCGGCCTCGAGCAGCGGCGCCATCGACTCGCGACGCCTGCTCCAGACATGCACCGTATGCCCGGCCTTGATCAGGTTCAGCGCCATGGGGCGGCCCATCAGGCCCAGTCCGATAAATCCGACTTCCATTTTGATTCTCGCTCCGTGAGAAATTCATTGAAAAGCAACGTGGCCGGCCCTTCCACCCTACCGCGAACGGCATGGGCGGTGGATAATCCCGACTCATGAACTGTGCCCCCATGATCAAGGAAATCGGGCGCGGCGCCAAGGGCGCCCGCTCTCTCGAACGCGATGCGGCTGCCACCCTTTTCGGCGGCATGCTGGATGGCAGCGTGGCCGACCTCGAACTCGGTGCCATTTTGATCGCCCTGCGAATCAAGAGCGAGTCGCTCGACGAGCTCCTTGGCTTCAAGCAGGCCATGGATGCGCAGGGCGCACAGGTCGCCGTCCCAGACGGCCCGCGTTGCGTCGTGCTCCCGAGCTACAACGGCGCCCGCCGCCAGCCCAACCTGATGCCGCTGGTGGCACTGCTGCTGGCACGCGACGGTATACCGGTGCTGATACAGGGCAGGCATGATTTCGAATCCAGGGTCAGTCCTTTCGAACTGCTCGCCGAGCTCGGCATCACGCCAGCCGCCGACGTTGTCGAAGCCGGCGCACAACTGGCCAGCCGGCACCTTGCCTGTGTGCAGGTCAGCACCCTGCTGCCAGGGCTGGACCGGTTGCTCTCCCTGCGCCAGCGCATGGGCGTGCGCAGCAGTGCGCACACCATGGCCAAATTGCTCGACCCCTGCAGCGGGCGGAGTGTGCGGGTGGTCGCGGTCACGCATCCTGAGTACCTTGAGCGCATGGACGAGTTCCTGCGTGCGGATGGCGGGCATGCCATGCTGCTACGCGGCACGGAAGGCGAAATCTACGCCAACCCCAGACGCTGCCCGGAGATGAAAACCTACGCAGATGGCACGAGCCGCATCGGCGTTGCGGCAGAGGATGGCGGCGCTCCACCGCTTGCGGGCCTGCACGACAGCCCCTCCGTAGCGGACAACGCGGCAACCATTCGCGCCATGCTCGCCGGCGAGCAGCCTGTCCCTGCGCCCATTCTGGCGCAGGTCCGGGCCTTGAAGGCACTCGCTCAGGGCTGACTCTCTGGCGCCACCGCCAGGCGCGGTGGGCGTTCAGTTCGCCAGCCGGCCATCCCGAAAGTCGTTGAGCGCCTGATAGATTTCCTGCTCGGTATTCATCACGAAAGGACCGTACTGCGCAATCGGCTCGTTCAGTGGCTGGCCTGCGATGAGGAGCACCCGCGCCGGCTCGTCGCTCTCTAGCACCACGCCATCGCTGCCGACCACCTTGCCCAGAATCGCCATGCGCTGCGCTGCGACCTGCTCTCCGCCGATCGTGACCTCACCACGATAGACATACGCGAAGGCATTGTGGCCCTCAGGCAGCGACTGAACGAATCCCTCGCCGCCAGGCAAATGCAGGTCGAGATACAGCGGCGCTGTGGTCTCCCGCAAGACCGCGCCTTCCACCCCGTGACTACGCCCGGCGATCACGGTAACCGCCACCCCTTCCGCGGTAGTGAACCTGGGCAGTTCGGCCGCGGAAAAGTCCCGATACCACGGCGCGCACAACTTGTCGCGGGCCGGCAGGTTAAGCCACAGCTGAAAGCCTTCCATCACGCCTTCTTCCTGCTGCGGAATCTCGGAGTGGATCACGCCACGCCCGGCAGTCATCCACTGCACACCGCCATTTTCCAGCAGGCCTTCGTGTCCAGCGCTGTCGCGATGAAGCATGCGCCCTGCGATCATGTAGGTGATGGTCTCGAAGCCGCGATGCGGATGATCGGGAAAGCCGGCGATGTAGTCGTCCGGCCTGTCGCTGCCGAAGGCGTCCAGCATCAGGAATGGATCGAGCCGACGCTGGAGCGCCTGCGTCAGGACGCGGGTCAGCTTCACCCCGGCGCCGTCCGAAGTCGGGCGCCCGACGACCCGTTGCTCGACAGCGCGTGACCGAGTTACCACCTCTTCCTGTAACACCGGCAAAACGTTCGCATTCGTCATTTCGACCTCCTGTGCAGGGTGTTGGGCAGCCTCTGCCGTTTTCAGCTCAGTGCAGCAACGATTTCCGCTTCGGCATCCGCGAGCGCCTGCTGTGCAGCATCGGCCCCCATCGCGAATCCCTCAGCGTAGATGAAGCTGACATCGGTCATCCCGAGAAAACCGAGGAAGGTCTTGAGGTGCGGCACCTGGGAGTCCAGATCGGTGCCGCGGTACTTGCCACCGCGAGCAAGCGCGACATAGACCTTCTTTCCCTTGAGCAGCCCTTCAGGCCCGTTCTCCGTATAGCGGAAGGTGACACCGGCACGCGCGACGGCATCAATCCAGGTCTTGAGCTGGACCGGAATGCCGAAGTTGTACATCGGCACGCCCAGCACCAGAACGTCGGCGGCCTGCAACTCAGCGATCAGGGCGTCGTCCAGCGCGGCGCGTGCGGCCTGCTCCGGCGTACGCTTGTCCGCAGGGGTGAACAGCGCGCCGAGTGCGGCTTCATCGAGCACCGGGTGGGGCGTTACGGCCAGATCGCGCACACTCAGTGCGGCGTCCGGCGAGGCGGTCTGCAGGCGGGCCACAATGGCATTGGCAACACGGGTGGAATTCGCACCTTCGCTACGTGCGCTGGCATTGACTTGAAGGATGTTCATGATGTGCTCCGGTCAGTGAGTGTCGATGACCACACTTTATTCCTGCACAATAAGACTGATAATCCCCTTGATCGGATAACATTATCCCATCCATGGAACATTATGATGCCAACGATCTGCTGATCTTTGCCCGTGTCGTCGAGGCGGGCAGTTTCAGCCGCGCCGCCGAACGCCTCGGCCTGCCCAAATCGACGGTCTCGCGTCGCATCAGTCTGCTTGAAGAAAAACTCGGTGAGCGCCTCATGCAGCGCACGACACGCCGTCTGCAGGTAACCGAGTTCGGACAGGCGCTGCTTGAACACGCACGTCAGGTGGCCACCGAAGTCGAAGCCGTGGCCAACCTGGCAGAACACCGTCAGGCGGCACCAAGCGGACGGCTGCGGGTCTCAATGCCAAGCGACTTCGCATCCCTGCTGCTGACCGACATGCTCGGCGCCTTCGTCGCGCTCCATCCTGCAATCTCGCTTGAGCTGGACCTGTCGCCCCGCCGTGTGGACCTTCTGGGAGAAAACTTCGACCTCGCGATCCGGATGGGCGAACTGCCTGACAACAGCCTGCTCGCGGCCCGCCGTCTTGCTGTCTTCAACAACGGCCTCTATGCATCACCCGACTACCTCGCCGAACACGGCGATCCCGCGGCACCCGATGAACTTGCGCGCCACATTGGCTTACGCCTGCTCACCGGCACTGGCGAAGCCTTGAAGTGGACACTGTTACGCGGCGATGAGCAACTTCAGCTCACCCCACCCGGACGGATCACCGCCAATTCACCTGAACTGCTGATTCAACTGGCGTGTTCGGGGGCCGGCATCGCTGCGGCGCCCGAGCACTTCGCCGCCCCCTCCCTTCGCCGCGGAGAACTCCGCCGCGTACTGCCACAGTGGTGCCTGCCATCACATACGGCGTGGGCGGTGTTTCCGGGGCGACGCCTGATGCCTGCCAAGACCCGCGCCTTCATCGACATGCTGGTCACCGCCCTCAACCGCACACCGGCGTGACCGCGACAGGCGCTGCGGGGCTGAACCGCACAGGCCGCGCGGGAACTTAATCGCCACGTCGCTTACGAAGTGACGCGCAACACGAATCGCCTACAATCCCCACCTTCAACGCTTCAACAAAGCCCCATCCAATGACGCTCACCCGCATGCCCGCCCGTCCGATCTTTTTCGCGCTTTTCGCACTCTGTTCAGCAATGCTCGGCTTCGGCCTCTATCTGCAGGAAGTGGTCGGTCTGCACCCCTGCCCGATGTGCATCATGCAGCGCTACGCGCTGCTGACCGTCGGCCTGCTGGGGCTGATCGGCGGACTGCATGGGCCCGGTGCGGTGGGCACCCGGATCTACGCCAGCCTGATTGGCCTGACCGCCATGACGGGCGCCGGTGTTGCCGCCAACCAGACCTGGCTTCAACTCAACCCGCCCGGCATTGCCGAGTGCGGTCCCGGGCTGGAATATCTGATGGAAAGTTTTCCGCTGACAGAGGTTCTGCCGATGCTGTTTCGTGGCGCAGGTGACTGCAGCGCGATCGACTGGACCTTTCTGGGGCTGTCTCTGGCCAATTGGTCGCTGCTGAGTTTCAGCGCCTTCACCGTCTTCTCGGTCTGGCTGCTGTTGCGGCGCCAGCCGCGCTGAGCGCTGGCGCGCCGGCTCAGGCCATGATCAGCCCACCACCTGCGTGATTGCACCGCCTATTTCGTAGCGACCATCGCCGAGCGCGTGACAGCGTGTGACCTTGAGCCGGGTCACCAGCGGTGGCCGCCCCAGGCCAGTGCCCGGCGACATCACCGCAACGTCGATCACTTCAAGTTCTCCCGGTACATACGACGCATGCAGCGTCATGCCGCTGACGCTCAACTCGACACATTCGGCAGCAAGCGAGCGGCCACCCTGCAGCAGAATGGAGGCCGCACAGCCCAGTGGAATGCGCCGGTCGAGTCGTCGATCGGGAGGAGTAGCGTGGTCGTTCATGGGCAGGCGTGCGTTCGCAGATGAAAACAGCCCGATTGTAGCGCCCGCCCACACGGCCGCGCAGATGCGTGTCGGCCTTCAGTGCTCAGTAGCGGTCTTTTACGCCGAGTTTGTGCAGAATGTTCTCCAGCGGACACAAGCCTGTGAAACCGCTCTGAAACAGGTTCGCACCAACAAAAACGGTGAGCCACAGGAAGTTCGCATTCACGAACAGCGGCGAGGCTTCAACCCCGAGCGCAAGCGAGATGAGCACGAAAGCACCGGCAAAGATGCGGACGAACTGGTTGGTAGTGAGCTTCATTCGGTTTCTCCCGTCAGTTGGGCGAGGCGGTTACGCATCGCCGCGAAATACAGCACCGGAATCACCACCAGGGTGAGCACGGTGGACACGAACACGCCGAAGATCAGACTCAGGGCCAGGCCGTTGAAAATCGGGTCATCAAGAATGAAGATGGCACCGATCATCGCCGCCAGCCCCGTCAGCCCGATTGGCTTGGCACGGACCGCTGCCGCACGGATCACGGCCTCTGCAAAATCGACGCCTTCCCTGACCTGCTGATTGACGAAATCCACCAGCAGAATCGAGTTGCGAACGATGATGCCGGCAAGCGCGATCATGCCGATCATCGAAGTGGCGGTAAATTGCGCGCCGAACAGGGCGTGGCCGGGCATGACACCGATCAGGGTGAGCGGAATCGGCGCCATGATGATCAACGGCACGAGGTAACTGTGGAACTGCGCCACCACCAGCAGATAGATCAGGATCAGGCCTACTGCATAGGCCACACCCATGTCGCGGAAGGTGTCGTAGGTAATCTGCCACTCGCCGTCCCATTTCAGCTGGTAGCCGGTATACGGGTCGGCCGGGGCATGGATGAACCATTCGCCCAGCGTCCCTGCCAGGCCGGGCGCACCGTCGAGCGCCATGTCCTTGACCTTGCTGCGAATTTCGAACATGCCGTAGAGGGGTGAATCGAGCTTGCCTCCCATGTCACCGGTCACATACACCACGGGCAACAGGTCCTTGCGATAGAGAATCTGCTCACGGCGGGTGTCGACCGCTTCGACCACTTCAGAGACTGCCACCAGCTGTCCGGACCGGGAACGAACCTTCATCGACAACAGCGATGCCTCGTCCGACTGCCGGGTGGCCGGCAGCTGGATCCGCACCGGGATCTCGTACTTGTTGTCGCCGCCGTGCGCCGGCGTCACGTTTTCGCCCGACAGGCCCAGCCTCACGACCTCGACGATGTCTGCCTGTGACACGCCCATGCGCGCCGCCTTGACCTGATCAACCCGCAGCAGCAGCTTGGGCGCCGCCTCATCGACCGTGTCGTCCACGCCGACAATGTCCTTCGAGCCCTCGAACGCTGCCCGCACGCGCTTAGCGACCTCAATCTGTCCGGCGTAGTCAGGCCCGTAGATCTCAGCGACGATCGGCGACATCACCGGCGGTCCGGGTGGCACCTCGACCACTTTGGCATTCCCGCCGTTACGCAGCGCAATCGCGGTTACGGTGTCGCGCACCGAGACCGCAATCTCATGGCTCTGCCGGCTGCGATGCGCCTTGTCGACCAGGTTAACCTGAATGTCGCCCTGTTCCGGCGCGCTGCGCAGATAGTACTGGCGCACCAGACCGTTGAAGTTGATCGGACTCGCGGTGCCGGCATAGGCCTGCCAGTCGGTGACCTCCTCAACCTTCGCCAACTCGGCACCGATCTCGCGCAGCACACGGGCGGTTTCCTCGACCGGCGTACTCACCGGCATGTCGAGCACGACCTGGAACTCGCTCTTGTTATCGAACGGCAGCATCTTCATGACCACCAGTTCCACCATCGGCAGCGCCACCGAACCCGCAATCAGCACGACCACCACCAGCCACAGGCGCATGCGCGCGCGACCGCCCCGGATCGGGTCGAGCATCGGTGTCATGATGCGGCGGAACATACCATCGAGCTTGCGGGTGAGCTTGTCTTCGCCTTCGTGATGATGGGCGTCGACCGACTTCAGGAGCTTCTGCGCAAGCCACGGCGTGACGATGAAGGCCACGGCCAGCGAGATGAACATGCCCATTGAGGCGTTGATCGGAATCGGGCTCATGTACGGCCCCATCAGGCCGGTCACGAAGGCCATCGGCAACAGGGCCGCGATCACGGTGAAGGTCGCCAGGATGGTCGGCCCACCGACCTCGTCCACTGCCTTGGGAATCAGCTTCCACAGGGGCGTGTCGGGTTCAAGCGTATGCCAGCGGTGGATGTTCTCCACCACCACGATGGCATCGTCCACCAGGATGCCGATCGAGAAAATCAGAGCAAAGAGGCTGACACGGTTGAGCGTGAAGCCCCAGGCCCAGGACGCAAACAGGGTCGCCGCCAGCGTGAGCGAGACCGCGATGCCGACGATGATCGCTTCGCGCCACCCGAGGGCAAAGAAAACCAGAGCTACAACGGCAGCCGTGGCAAACGCGAGTTTGCCGATCAGCTTTTGTGCCTTGTCGTTCGCGGTCTGGCCATAGTTGCGGGTCACCGTCACCTCGACCCCGTCCGGCACCAGCGAACCGCGCAAGCTCTCGATGCGCTCAATCGCCGCCTCCGCAACGTCGGCCGCGTTCGCACCCGGCTTCTTCGAAATTGACAACGTTACGGCCGGAAAAACGCCATGACTGGATGCAGTGCTCGCAGCTCCGGAGCCGAACCAGACATAGCTCGCCGGCTGATCCGGACCATCGTCCACCTGCGCCACGTCGCGCAGGAAGACCGGCTTGTCGTCGAACACCCCCACCACCAGCCGACGCACATCTTCGGCGGACTCGATATAGGTACCGGTCTGCACCAGCACCTCACGGTTGTCGCTCACCAGACTGCCCGCCGGCTGCGATGCGTTGGCAAGCTGCAACGCGGCGCGCAGATCCTGGGCCGTCACCCCATGCGCATTCATGCGTTCGGTATCGAGCTGAACACGGATGACTCTTCCCGGTCCGCCGATCGTGGTGACGTCGCGCGTGCCGGGCAGGCGCTTGAGCTCGAGTTCGCTGGCGCGTGCTACCTGCTGCAGCTCGAATGCTGCGCGCTCGGGGTCTGCGGTCCACAGGGTGAGACTGACGATGGGCACGTCGTCAATGCCCTTGGGCTTGATGAGCGGTTCACCGACTCCCAGCTGCGGCGAAAGCCAGTCGCTGTTCGAATGTACGGTGTCGTAAAGACGCACCAGCGCAGTCTGATTGGGGACTCCGACCTCGAACTCCACCGTGATGACCGACATGCCCGGGCGCGAAACCGAATACACGTGCTTGACACCCGCCATCCGCGACAGAACCTGCTCTGCAGGCCGTGCCACCAGCGCCTCGACATCCTGTGCCGACGCACCGGGAAAAGGCACGATGACGTTGGCCATGGTGACGTCGATCTGCGGCTCTTCTTCCTTGGGCGTGACCAGTGTGGCAAACACACCGGCCAGCAGCAGAACGAGGGCAATCAGCGGGGTCAGGGCGTTACGCTGGAAAGCGGCTGCAATTCGACCGGACAAACCAAGGGGGGCACTCATCTCCGGCTCCCCGCTCAGGGCCGGCTTGCGGTACTGGCCGCAATACCTGCCTGCACCGGATCGAGGGCGATGGTTTCACCGCTGCGCAGGCCGGCAAGCACTTCTATCCCTTCCGCAGAGCCAACACTCTCGCCAAGGCGCAACTGACGCAGACTGAAGTTACCCTGACCGTCGGCCACGTACACCGCGGTCAGTTCTCCGCGACGCAGGATTGCCGTTGCCGGCACCACGAGGCGGGTGCGTTCTCCCGACAGAAAATGAACACGGGCATAGCTACCGGGCACCACACCGCTGGTGCCGGCAGGCAGATCCACCCTCACCTGCACGGTATGGGTGCGTTCATCTGCAGCGGGCAGCACCGTCACTGTCGCAGCCTCCACCCAACGCCCCGCATCGGGCAATTCGACGCTGGCGCGCAGCGGCAGCTTTCCCAAGGCGGTCAGGCGCTGCTGCGACACGTCGGCAACCGCCCGCAATGCGGCGGGGTCATACACGGTCAACAGTTGAGTACCCGGTTGCGCCATCTCGCCAGCCTCGACATGGCGTGCAGCTACCACCCCGGTGAGTGGAGAAACGACCCGGGTATAGCCCACCACGGTCGACGCCTGGCCGCGACCAGCTTGCGCACTGCGGACCTGCGCGTCGGCCGCATCCAGCGCCGCACGCGCCTGGTCAAGAGCAGACTTGCTGACAAACTTGCGCTCAAACAGGCTTCGGGTGCGCTCGTAATCGCTGCGCGCCTTGATTCTGCCCGCTTCGGCCTGAGCGACCCCGGCCTCGGCACCCGCCACGGCCTGACTTGCCTCTGCAGCATCGATACGCAGCAACACGTCGCCGCGCGTGACGCGATCACCCGCGTCCACGTTCAGCTCAACGACCCGGCCCGCCACCTGCGCGGCAAGCGTAGCCTGCCTGACGGCTTCGACCGTCGCTTCGGCAGGTTGTGAAAAACTGATCGGGCGCGCTTCGATCAACAGCGTCGGCACCTCTGCACGTGCCAGCGTTGCGCTGCACAGAAGAGCCGACAACAGGAGCGGGACTGTAAGCTTGGTCATGAATATAAGTATATTCTTATAATTGCGGTGGTCAAGCATTCCACCCTGCTATTCAAACACTGCGCACCCCCGTGGACGCAGTGTTCAGCCAAGCGCACTCAGGCCGTACGCAGCGATTGCGGCGATGACGCCAGGCGCCTCACCCACCGCGCGGCTCAGGTGGAATTCACATTGAGGATATCGCTGTCGGACTGCATTGAGCAACACCGGCAGATCTCGCTTGAGGTGCCCGCCCTGCGCGAGAAAAACGGGTACCACCGCAATTCGCGTCATGCCGTGCGCCATCAACGCCTCGACCGCGACATCAAGCGTCGGACTCATCAACTCGAGATAGGCCAGTTCCACGTGGAGCCCCGGGGCCTGCTCAAGCATGCGCTGGCGGATCTGCTGCATCGGCCCCGCCCATTCGGGATCACGTGCGCCATGGCCGAACAGGATCACGGCCTGGGTGACCGGAGAGGTTGTGTGAGTCATAGGAAGTCCGCTGAGGTTGGGTTGGTTTCAGACCGCGGGTTTGAGCAAATGATCCATTACCCGCGCGGCAACGAACAGACCGACACTGGCCGTCATTGCCATGCTCGACCCGTAGCCCGCGCATGCCAGCCCCTGCGGCCCCCGACCCGCGTCGCAAACTGCGGCTTCCGGGTAGCGCAGAGGCTCGCAGGAGTAGACCGCCTCGATGGCGAACTTGCGCTTCGGGTCACGCGGAAAACCATGCGCCTTGCGCAACTGTGCGCGAACCTTTGCCAGCAGCGGATCCTGCTCCGTACGAGAGAGATCGTCCACCCGAATGTGTGTCGGGTCGGTTTTGCCGCCCGCGCCACCCGCCATGACCAGGGTCAGATGATGGCGGTGACAGTACGCCGCCATGGCGACCTTGGCACGTACGTTGTCGATCGCATCGACGACCACATCGAACCCGTCCAGCAACTCGCCCACATTTTCGGGCGTCAGAAACTCGTCGATCTGCGTCACCCTGCACCGCGGATTGATCCCGCGCACCCGCTCGCTCATGGCAAGCACCTTGGACTGGCCGAGCGTGGCATCCAGGGCGTGCGCCTGACGGTTGATGTTCGACTCCGCAATGTGGTCGAGGTCGATCAGTGTCAGTCGCCCCACCCCGCTGCGAGCGAGGGCCTCGACGACCCAGGACCCGACACCGCCGATGCCAACGATACAAACTGTGGATGCACTCAGACGCGCAAGCGCCTGATCGCCGTAGAGCCGGCCGATGCCGCCGAAGCGGCGCTCGAAATCCATGTCGGTAAGCGGATCGGCGGGAAGAACAGTGGCAGACAACATGGATACGAATCATCGCGGACTGGGGAAGGCCCGATCTTACCCCACCCCCAGACCGGGACGCGGACTCAAAGGGTTGCGGCGTCAGTGACGCGCTGAGTGTCGAGCCAGACCCCAAGCCCCTGGGCATTTAGCTCAAGGTCCATGCGCAGCAGTTCCAGCGCGTCGTCCTCGTTCAGCGCCCAGTGCTGGCGGGTAGTCTCCTCGCGCACGATCTGCTCCAGACCGGCGAGGATTTCGACGTGGCGTGCCACCCCGTCACCGCGTGCGGCGCGGGCGACCGCAACCTGGGTATCGATCAGCCGGTGAAGATCGCCGGCCAGACGCTCGACCTCGACCACCCTGCTGTAATGAGTGAGATACATTGCTTGCGGTCCGAAGGCGAGCATGCGATCGACCGACTCATGCATTGCATCAGGATCGAATTGCGAAGGTGTCGTCGTCGGGTACACGAATGCGCGACCATCCACGTCCAGCTCACGATAGGAGACGCCGAAGATGTCCCCGGTAAAAAATGCCCGTGCGCGCTCGTCCCAGATTGCGACGTGATGCCGGGCGTGCCCCGGCGTGTCGATAATTCTCAGCCTGCGCTCCCCGAGTGCGAGCTCAAGCCCATCCTCGGCCGCAACGATGCGCTCGGCTGCCACCGGTGCCAGCCGACCGTACAGCCGGAATGTCTGCTCCGCCCCATATACGGCGGCCGCACCGTCCCACAGGCGTGCCGGGTCGATCATGTGTCTGACGCCACGAGGGTGCACTACCAGCTTCGCGTTCGGCAATGCACAAATCATGCTGCCGGCCCCACCAGCGTGATCGAGATGAATATGGGTCAACAGCACCCAGTCGACCGCATCAGGGGTGACGCCAAGACTGGCCAGCGCCCCCAGAATGCGTGGAATCGAAGCATTGCAGCCGGTATCCACCACGGCAGCACGACCCGCGTCGACAATCAGATGAATCGCAGCCACTTGCGCCCGTTCACCATAGCCCGAATCGATGGCGTAAATGCCATCCGGATGAATCGTAATATCCTTCATGATCAGTGTCCCACCCTGTCTTGTTCTTTTGCGTAATTGTATCCATACGGTCTGATACGTGATGCATGGCAAACCGCACGTTACACTCCCTTATCCTGCACGCACGGTTCCAAGCATGAGCTTCGACTTCAACAGACATCCGGATCGCCGAGGCGTTCCCGGCGAAAAATGGGGCCGCTTTACCGGCCGCGACATCCTGCCGCTGTGGGTTGCCGATATGGATTTCACTGCACCGCCCCCGGTACTTGAGGCGCTGCACGCACGAATCGATCATGGCGTCTTCGGCTATACCGAACCCTGGCCCTCGCTGATCGAAGCCGTCATAGACGGTATCGCGCAGGACCACGGCTGGCGGGTGCAGCCGGACTGGCTGGTGTGGCTGCCCGGCGTGGTGACCGGCTTCAACCTTGCCTGTCGTGCGGTGGGCGAAACTGGCGACGGGGTGTTTACGGCCACCCCGGTGTATCCCCCTTTCCTGTTCGCGCCCGGCAACAGCGACCGTCGCCTGATCACCTGCCCGCTCGAACTGGAGAACGGACGCTGGCAGTGGAACCGCGAGGCCACTGCGGCAGCAATGGATCCGCACACCCGCCTGTTCATGCTGTGCAATCCGCACAATCCGGTCGGGCGCGTGTTCGACCGCGACGAACTGGCGTGGATTGCCGCGCTGGCCGAAGAGCGCGATCTGGTGATCTGCAGTGACGAGATCCATTGTGGCCTGGTGCTGGATCAGGACCGCCCGCACATCCCGATTGCCGCGCTCGACGAGCAGGTGGCCCGCCGCACGATTACGCTGATGGCGCCGTCCAAGACCTGGAACATTCCCGCGCTCTATTCGTCGTTCGCGATCATTCCCGATGCCGGGCTGCGCCAGCGCTACCGACACGTGATGCGTGGCATCGTGCCGCAGGTCAATGTGCTTGGTCTGGTCGCCACCGAAGCCGCTTACCGCGACGGCGGTCCATGGCGCGCTGCGCTGCTCGACTACCTGTGCGCCAACCGTGCACGGGTGCTCGAGGCCGTAGCGGCCATGCCCGGACTGAGCACGACTTCGCCGGAAGCCACCTACCTGGCCTGGATCGATTGCCGCGGTGCAGGTCTGGACGATCCAGCCACCTTCTTCGAGGCAGCTGGAGTGGGCCTGTCCGATGGTCGCGGATTTGGCCTTCCGGGCTTCGTGCGGCTCAATTTTGGCTGCACGCGCGCCACGCTGGACGAAGCCTTGGGCCGCATGGCGCACGCACTGAACCGGCGTGCCGCGCAGTGAGCGATCAACCTAGGCGCTGAAGCCCGGTATCAGAAAGCGCGCTTCGAACTCGTCCGGAGGGACTGGCGGGCTGCAGGAGTAGCCCTGCCAGCTGCCGCAGCCAATGGTTTTCAGCAGCGCCAGCTGGGCATTGGTTTCCACCCCTTCGGCCTGCACCGCGATATCCAGCGCTTCCGCCATGGCAACGATGGCTGAAGCGATCGCGAGATCGTTGCTTTCGTCGGCCAGGTCCTTGATGAAGCTGCGGTCGATCTTGAGCTTGTCAATCGAGAAGCGCTTTAGATACGCGAGCGATGAATAACCGGTACCGAAATCGTCGATCGCCAGCCTTACCCCGTTTTGCTTGAGCTGGTCGAGCAGCATCGCGGCCTTATCCCCCTGCTGCATGAGGCTGCTCTCGGTCAGTTCGATCTCGAGACGCTCTGCCGCCAGCCCGGACTCGCTGAGCACCTGCAGCAACATTGTGCCGACGTCCTGTCGCCTTACCTGCTCCGCCGACAGGTTGACGGCAACCGAAGGCAGCACGAGACCCTGCGCATCCCACAGACACACCTGCCGGCACGCCTCGCGCAACACCCACTCGCCCAGCTGCACGATGAGGCCGGTCTCCTCTGCCATCGGAATGAAGTCTGCTGGCGACACCATTTGCTCGCCGGGTGGCTGCCATCGCACCAGGGCCTCGGCGCCCAGCAGACGCCCGTCGGCCACCGCAAGCACCGGTTGATAGAAAACCACGAACTCGTCATTGCTCAGTCCGTGCCGGAGACGGGTCTCGAGATCAAGGCGTTGCGACGCGAACCGGGTCAGATCCTCGGTATAGAAGCCATAGGTGTTTCGCCCCTGGGACTTGGCCCTGTACATCGCAGCGTCCGCGTTGCGCACCAGGGCCATGCAATCGGCACCGTCATCCGGATACAGACTCACCCCAACACTGGCATGCATGAAGATCTCCTGCCCGTTCTCAAGCGTGAACGGAGCGGCAAGCGCATCAACCAGCCCTTTCGCAACCACGGCCGCTGCAGCAGGCGTTTCGATGCGCTCGATCACGACCATGAACTCGTCACCACCAAGGCGTCCAAGGGTGTCCTCGCTCCTGAGATGCGCCCGCAGGCGCTTGCCAACGGCACACAGCAGTTGATCCCCGACCTGGTGTCCGAGGCTGTCGTTGATGGTCTTGAAGCGGTCGAGGTCGAGACAGATTGCGGCCAGCCCCTGCTTCTGCCGGCGTGCGACCTCGATCGCATGCGCCAGCCTGGACATGACCAACAGGCGGTTGGGCAGGTCCGTGAGCGGGTCGTAATGCGAGAGGTGGCTGAGCCGGGCCTCGGTTTGCCTCAGCGCACTGATGTCGGTGAACACACCAACATAATTCGTCAGCTCACCGGCCTCGTCGCGCACCGCGTTGAGCGTCAGCCATTCGGGGAAGAGCTCGCCATTCTTGCGCCGATTCCACATTTCCCCCTGCCAGCAACCGGCCTGGATCAGCGTGGCCCACATGGTCTGATAGAAGCCACGATCGTGGCGGCCGGAGCGCAGAAAACGCGGGTTCTGCCCAATGGCGTCGTCGCGCGAGTAACCGGTGAGTTCCGTAAAGGCACGATTGACCGATACGATTTTGCCCTCAAGATCGGTAATCAGAACGCCATCCTGCGTGCTGTCGATGACTGCGGAATTGAGCCGGAGGCGTTCGGTAAGCGCCCTGAGCGCCGTCCGTTCGCGGACCAGTTCGGCCTGACGAAAGGCATTGTCGAGCACAACCGGCAGCTCGTGCAGGTAGCCGTCGTGCTTGATCAGGTAATCGGACACACCGAGGCGCAGCGCCTGTGCCGCCGTTTCTTCACTGCCTTGTCCGGTGACGACAACGATCGGAATGTCGAGTTGATGGTCTCTACGCAGCGCTTTCGTGAGATCCAGCGCATTCATGCCAGGCAAGACATAGTCGAGCAGCAACACATCGTAAGGCGTCGTTTTGGCGGCCGACTGCAGCCGCGACAATACGGCGTCGGGACCGCGCACGACGTCGATCCGCAGATGCGGTGCCGACTGTGCGAGGCGTCGCAAGGTGAGATCGATATCGAAAAGATGATGTTCGGCGTACAACACGCGCACCGGCCGGCTGCGCCGCTCCACCTCGGCACGCGCGCGTTCCATGGCAAACTTCACGGTCCCCGGCAAGTGCTCGAGATAGTCGCCGTCCTTGACCAGGTAATCGTCCGCACCCGACTTGAGTGCCGCAATCGCCGCGCATTCATCACCCGAGCCGGTCAACACGACACAGGCGAGCGTCAACCCTCGCTCGCGTACTGCCCCGAGCAAATCCAGACCGCTGCCGTCAGGCAGGGACAGATCGGCCAGCACGATGTCGTAGCGGGCGCCCGAATCTATGGCAGCCAAGCCCTCAGCAAGCGAATTGACAACAACAATAGACAACTCGGGCATGCTGCGCGACAGCGCGCGCTGCAGCAGGTCGGCATCGACCGGGTTGTCTTCGACATAGAGGGCGTTGATCACTTTCCCGGTCAGGCCTTATGACGATGAAGGGACTGGCTTGTTGAGCACACACCAGTAAAGATCGATCTGGGCAGCGACGTTCGCGAAGCTTTCGAAATCGACCGGTTTCACAATGTAAGAGTTGACGCCCAGTTCATATGCGGCCTTGATGTCCCGGTCCTCGTCCGACGTCGTCAACACCACGACCGGCATTCCGCATACGGCCTTGCAGGCCTTGAACTGGCGCAAGACCTCAAGACCGCAGACCTTCGGCAAGTTCAGATCAAGCAGTGCCACGATAGGAAGCGGCTCACCCGCCTCCCACGCGGGCAGGAGATCGAGCGCCTCCTGTCCGTCGCGCACGATCTTGACGGGATTGAGCAGGTGGCGCCGCTTGAACGCACGCAGGGCGAGATCCAGATCGGCCGGGTTATCCTCGATCAGGAGAATCGGCCTCGGCACTGACAGCACGTCGCTCACCGCGGCAACTCAACGTGGAAGGTCGCACCTTCGCCGGGCGCGCTCTCGGCCCATACCCGCCCACCCATGCGGTGTACCGCCTTACGAACAATGGCCAGTCCGACGCCGGTACCGGAATAGTCCTCCGCGCGCTGCAGGCGCTGGAAGATCTCGAAAATGCGATCGTGGAACTTCATGTCGAATCCTATGCCGTTGTCGTGCACTGACAGATGGCACCATTCGCCCTCTGCACGTGCGACGATGCGAATCTGCGGCGGACTGGCATCACGCGAATACTTGAGCGCATTCCCCACCAGGTTACGCAATACCTGAGCCAGCCCATCGGGGTCGGCCTCGACAGACATATCGGAAACATCAACATCGATATGCGCCTGACTTTCGTCTGATTCGGCTGCATGTTCTGCGAGTATGCCACGCAGAACGGAGGCAAGGTTGACCCTGGCACGCTTCAGACTGCGCCGCTCCATCCGCGAATAGGCAAGGAGATCATCGATCAGTTGCGCCATCCGCTTGACGCCGGCGCGGACATTCCCAAGGAACATGCGACCTTCGTCGTCAAGCTGATCGGCATGGTCCTCGAGCAACAGATGGCTGTACCCGTCTATCCCTCTCAACGGCGCCTTGAGGTCATGCGCAACCGAATAGGTGAAGGTTTCAAGCTCGTCATTGAGCGCGGCGAGTTCGTTCGTGCGCTGTTCAACGCGCAGCTCCAGATCGG